>Ga0056128_1005033_pt1 | contig 16591 bp, 14 predicted proteins | sample WorMetLIZISLAND2_FD_71113 | JGI IMG/M metagenome (GOLD analysis project Ga0056128, IMG submission 71113) | Marine gutless worms symbiont microbial communities from Max Planck institute for Marine Microbiology, Germany - Olavius geniculatus... ... | reverse complement strand
TTTTCCGTGTTGACAGAACGCTGGGCGCCGATATTACTGTCAAAGTTATCATAAAATTCTGCACTTTCAGGAAAATGGATAAAATGTATATGTTAATTTTGGTGACCACGCACCTTTAATTGCAGCTGAAAGTTTACTGCCAACTGAGCAAAAGTAATTATTAAAACAATTGCTGATGTCTTTTGCACTAGTTAGTATTTTATTACTATCAGTTAAAATATACCGTAAGCACTAGTTTTCAAAACTACCGGTTTATACGTGCACCACAGTAATTGTTTTTTTTACTTTCTCTAATTACACTTATGTACTTTTTTATTTTGGAGTAATATTTTTATTGTTTTAATATTATAAAATAAAGGCGTTTCATTCGTCAATGTAAAACGCATTCGCTACGTGGCAGGACCATCGGGCAAAAAACAACACATTAACCGCGTTTTGTCAAACAAGATCATATAAATAATGTTTAATCTCATTCCGTTGTAGAATTACGCAATACCGCTTGTGCATGAACTCGAAGCCAATTGTCGCTGCATTCGATAGTGAACTTTTTCGAAACCTGCGCTTTAAACAAACACTACTGTGACAAATGATCCTAATGGAATTAATGGACAGTTCCAGTTGCCGAAATCGCGAAAGTAAAACGTTTGCGACCCCCCTGAAGCTTTATACTTGCCTGAAATACAATTTTTGTTTGCCCAGGTTCGTTAATTTCGGCAAAAATTTCACAACAGAATTGTGCAGATCCCAGCCCTGTGGAGAGCAGGAACGAGCCTGCGAAACCTATGATGACCGTTTATTCATGCTCTAGAGTTTATTATGCCTCATTAACCTTGCATAATCAGCAGCATCATGGGTTAAAAAAGTGGACCAAGCACAGGGCCTTCTATGCAATGGGGAAATGAGGCAGACTGCCTCATAGTTCAACCAGGGGGAAAATAATTCCACCTGACCAGTGACCAATGTATTTTTTCGTTTGGAGTGTCCATGTGGATTTTCTGTGCACAACCTAGTGAACCTGTTTTCTGTAAGGCAAATACCAGTAGGCCACTGGACTTATTTTAAATATGTAGAGCTAACTTCTGTCATTGTGTCCAGTGGCGGACTTAGGCCCGAGCCTGGGGGCACAGCCCCTCCCCAAGTTTTGTTTCATGCCACCAGATATTTGCACCCACCCATGATTTTTGCAAAGATAACACAAATATCTTATTTCTTTGCATTTCCAAATTGTAGAAAAATCGGCAAATTTGCGGCTTCCATTGAATGCTTAAAAACCAAAAGTGCTTCAGCTTCAGGGGGCAACCCCCCTGACCGGCTGATCAGGGGCTCTGCCCCTGGACCCCGCTGGGGGCTCTGCCCCATACTCCCATTATAGGCTCGCGTATTCATGCTCGCCATGGGGCCGTGCACCCCCGCCCCCAGATATTGTGGGCTAGAATCGCCACTGATTCGAGTCTTTCATAAAAAGAAAACCTTTTTTGTAATGCGTAAGAGATTAAAAATGTTATCTGACATTTTGGGTTCTAGACTCTCCATCTTGGGCCTTGGATTCACCAACCCCTAGAATCCAGCCATTCGGAGGGCTGCTTCATCGATTCAGGGGGATAGAAAGCAATACACCAGGCAGAAAGTTAGAACTTTCTGACAGACAGGTGCAAATTTCCAACAGAGGAGATTATGGGTGCTCAAAATTTCAATTTTTTTCCCATGATTTTTGCACAAAATTGTGTGGTTTAAGCCAACGTTTTGCATTTTTGGACAAAAATTTTCGGACAAAAAATTATCCGACAGCAGTCCAAAATCGGAGAAGCTCTGGCAATTGTCTTCCCTGCCTGCCACATTGCCACTGGCATAATACACTCCTCTAGACAGCAGTGATCAAGGGTATGGGTATGTAAGTATGATGGATCTGTCAGTCAAACTGTAGATGTGGCGGTCCGACTAAACACCGCACCGGACCCACAAATATCAGGGGGAAGCTTTCCGAGTGTTACGGTTAGGGGTCCCTACCCTCAGGGGAAGGTAATCGGAACATTTCTGGTCTGAGGAAAGAGAGGAGACCCTTTCCATAATTATTCCGGATTTAGTGTAGTCGTTTTCGGTGATTTTCAACGGCTTGCTGGTCCAGTGCGGTACAGTGCAGTCCAGTGCGGTGGTGTTCCGTCGGATCCATGGATGTGGTCTTGGTCAGTATGGCCGGAACTTGCGAGCAGCCTTCATCGCGGCAATCTGTCGCTTGTCTTCCTCAAATTTCCGCCTCAGCTGCGTTATTTCTGCAGTGAGCAGAACAACACAGCTATAAGTCACCGACTCCGTGCTAAACTGTCTCCATCGTAACCAACCAGGACTTGAAATGGAATGGGCTACCACCATTATAGCCTGTTGGTTCATTTTGTTGGCTTCAAAACTGCTTCTCGACGTACTTGGTGGAATTTTCAGATCACAACATATGTTTCTTTTGAATAAAAAACATTGAAAAAATATTTTTAAAAGACGTTTAAAAAGTTCTTTTGAAAACGTGGTCAAAATTTTATTTAAAAAAGATTTTTAAAAAACGTTTTTTTACATCTGTAGATATCACATACTGACACTACTCTGGCCACCTGGAAAGATAGTAATAACAGATCTGGAACTGCACTTCAACAGTTCACATACCAACGGACAGATATTTCTTTCCCACTTCAAGCTCTGCATTAGGTTGAAGGTGGTGATATAGCTCTTAATGAGAAGCCCATCTCAGAGCTATGGAGCGTCACCTGCCGTATGGGATCACACAGTGTTACCTGCCACCCGACACAGGTGAACGTGCCCCACCTTAGCCCCAGCCAGATAGGCTGGCACTCAATTTACTTATCCCGGAGGGATGGAAGGCTGAGTTGACCTACCATTATCATGTGGCTGACAGTCTGTCATTGTAATATGCTGCACTATGGATCCATGGTTCCTACTATTCTGCAGAATTCCTTACCTTACCTCCGGGGTGGACAGGCTCTTACACCTGCCCAGCGCTGAGGCCGTATCAGCTCGGCCCAATGCGCGTCCCCGAATGTAACCAGAAGATTACAGGTAGCGGCCATAAAGCCGCAATGGCTGTGAAGCCGTAAATAAATGGCTATAAAGCCGTAAGTAGAAAACTATAAAGCCATAGTCAGCTGTGAAGCCGAAACCAGCACAAGAGAACTGGTATCATGTAGCAATATGACTACACGAATTTGGTCAGCGCTTAGTCACTCCTCGCCTCCAGATTTTAGAAATCTTTTGGGTCATCGGTGCTGAGCCCCACCACCACGGCAAGGTGGCTGACCTCGGTGGGGTCTGCAGAATTCATTTTCCTTGACTTTTTCCTGACTTTCCAGGACAAAATGAATTGTTTTCCCTGACTAATTTGTTCACCAGAAATACCAATGTTGGCTTTCAATCGCACTAGAAACAAAGGCGGTGGAACAAATTTTAAAGTGTAAATACAAATAATCTGCGAGCGCAGTGAGCAGAAAAAAATTTGTGAACTGTTGTACGCATTCTGCGTAAAACAGTTCAAAATTTTTTCTGCATCTTTGTTGACTTTTGCACTTCGGTACTTTGATTTTCCCTGACCCTTTTATTTTTCCCTGACTTTTTCTGATTTTTGGATTTTTCACTGACTTCCTCTGACCATAGAAACCACGTGGGTCTTGCTGACCCATCCGTCTGTCATGATATCGAAAAAACAGAACAACCAAAATCGGCTGTAAACTTTTACCAGGACAGAAGTAACTGGCGCGACACCACTCAGCTCAAAGGTCTAAAAACAAAATCATCGGATGCCCGCTCCAGAAAATGAAGCACATCTTGTGTAAAAAGTTAAGGAAGGTTAAAGACGGTGCATAGCTCCTTATGAGAAACTCACCACAAAACTACAAAGCATCACCTGCCATATGGGATCACAGCGAACACACCCCGCGTAACTCCAGCCAAGCAGGTTGGCACTCAATTTGTCAACACTGCACGTATGAAAGGCTGCACTGATATTGGTGTTCATGACGATCATACGAAGTCCGTCTGCTGACAGTCACCTATCCAACTAGTAACCACAGTCGATAGTGACCCAATCGAGAGTTGAACCCATGCCCATCGATCACGAGTCCAGCATCCTGGCCGCCCACTTTTCACCTCTCCGCTTTAATACAGTTTCCATTTAACATCACTGGTCTTGCTGACGTGGTCTTGTAGCACCTTGTGAATGAACTGTACTTAAGAAACAGTATTGGATGAAGAAATCAATGTAAAAAATATATACTCACGTTCTTTTTTCGTCTCGCGTACTTGGAATTGGTAGAAGTGCAGCAGTTCCTGAAATAACACGCAAAGTTTGTACCTGGGGGGCAAAATAGTAAAACAGTAACAACAGCTGTCACCCTTCAATCTGAACATCAAATGATAATGAGTAGGGACAGCAGTTTTCCGGATCAAATTTTTCTAAATTCCATGGACCAGTTAGCCAAATTCTGCAACTCACCATAGCAAATTTCTCTCAGTTCTGCAATATCCTGTTTATTAAGTAACTTGTGGACTTTTTGGATCATTTACAGTGAGAAAACATCCACCTCTCTGTACATCAAATGATCATTAATCTCATTAGTAAAAAAATTTTTCTGTTTTGCTGACTGCTCAAGCAGTCGTCAATGTCAGAAGATTGGCACTTTTGTCCGAACGCTTCACAAACTTGGAATCAATTGAAAATGGAAGTAATCAAAATTACCAAACAGTACAAAATTCCACAAAATTCATCCGTGGACGCAGACAAATTTCACATATTTATTGGCTCAAAATTCTGCAACCAGTGGAAAACTGTGGACCCTAATAATGAGGTACCAACAGCATGTTAATCACAGTGCAAAACTATTAACAAATACTCACATTTATCTACAGAAATAAATTTTAATTTATTGTCAAAATTGGCAAAAACTTGTTCCAAAGGCCTTTTTCTCTATTGTATTTTTTTTGCTTATGCACGTAAATTTAAAGTGAACTATTCTCAAAACTGGCAAAAGCCGCTTCCCAAGTAGTACCAATATCTGATATCGAACCTTTTCTCGATTGCGTTTCTTCAGCTTGCGCTGGGCACGCTTATCCTGTGCCTCAGTAGAACGTGTGGTAGAGGCGGCAATGGCTTTGTTTTTACTGAGTCGAGTCACTTTGATCCAACCCTCGTCGTCGGCAACTCCCTCTGCCTGCCGAGCCGCTTCCTTCTCCTGATCAGCTCACAACAGTAAAACAGCACAACATCAGCCTTCCATCCCTCCAGGGTAGGTAAATCGACTATCGGCTCATCTGGCTAGGATTACGGCAGGGCGTGTTCACTTGTCTCGAGCGGCAGGTAACACTGTGTGATTCCATATGGCAGGCGACGCTTTGTAGCTCTTTAGCAATCCACAGCTGACCACCGTCGATCACAACAGGGTTGAAAAACCGGGCTTGCAATGTTTGTTTTAAAAAGCCCAACTCACGGGGTTTTTCCCAGCTAGGTTTTTATACTGGCCCAGAAGCCCCAGTATGATGGGTTTGGAGTTTTCATGGGTTTTTTGCTCCTAAGAATGAGCACTGGGAGATAAATACTACCTACATCAAATAGATAGTGAGAGAATATAATCAACTTTAATCATCGAAAAAAATTGATTGCATCACAAACAAGAAGAACAAACAAAAAAGAAAGAAAGAAAAATAACACTAATGCATACGCATGACAGATACACATACAGAGTTACCACAGTCTCAAATAGGCCTAATAAACATTACACTATAGCTGGCACACCTTACATAATATATTGTGAAACATGTTAAATTTAAAGAAAAATATTTCAATTATTTATTTACAAACAAACTTAGCTAAAAGTCTGTGGATCGATTCGTCTGAGTTTAACTCTACTCCTCAAAACTACACAATATCGAAAAAAAATTAACAAATTTATACGTTTAATTTTGAAAAATGTAACCATAACCAGTAAACTATTTCATGATTAGATAAGAATAGAAGGTTTCGCTTAGATATTAGACAGCTAGCTGAACTAGGTGGGTTGCCTGGAAGCTCACCGTATTAGTGACACTTTGAACCAGCGAGGGCTAGACCCAATGAAGCTAGCATACAGCCCAAGTCAACCGAATGGACGGCTCTACTAACAGCCAGCGCCTGAGCCAGCACCTTTAACCATCTGGGTCAGCATGTCAGCATTTCTGCTAAATTCTATTATATGAACACAACCAATAAAACATCAAAACATATGAAAACTTTTCCACACGTAATACGACAGAAATAACTAAGACCAATATAGTCTAAGCACCTCTTCAACCGAATTATCATAGTCTGCCATATACTTGTCCACTTCAATCTTCAGCCTATCCGCAGCAGGCGGCAATGACGATATGTATTCTTCCCTCCATTCTGCAGCACATGCCAAACAATCAGATTTGCAGTATCAGTTCGGTTAAGTACTGCACATCATCAGTTGAAATAAACGATAACAGATAACGGAAATTGAGACTGAGGAAATTATATATTTACACATGACCATTCCCTTAAAACAGAAGCTGGCTACAGTAATGAGTTCAGAGCTAACAGAAATAATATTATAGCAGATACAGAACACAACAAAATTGAAATCAAAATCAAAACTACAAAATTAAAACCACACACAAGTTACTGCTGGATAGAGAGCTGACAGTTAGGTCTAAAAAAAAAACTGCCTCCAGTTGCCATCCGTCCGTAGAAAAACCTGCATCCCTAAAATTTTTATTAGACCTCAAAATATATCAGTGCAGTTTTTAGTATGCTATCAAAGTTTTACTGAAAAATACTGTCTGCATCTAGACTGAAATGTTGCAGTAACTTTGCTAAAGTTCTCGTAAATTCCATTTAGTGTGTCGGTTTGTTTTTAGGAGTTTTGGGTTATATTACATGACATGTCATAATATAACAAGAAGCCCAGCTATCGCTCGGAAAAGCCGACTGTACCACCTATGTCCAAAGCCCAGCTTCCGATTTCCAGTCAGGGAGAGAAAGCGGAGGTGAGACAGTTCAGCGCACGCAAAGCTAACAAAACGCTGTCTCAAAAGCTACAATGAATGCTAGTATAACAGACATCACACGTGGTCATTTTGCCAAGTGATATAAATAGCTACTGTTCAATGCACATGGTCATCTCGCCAGGTGTTATAAGCAGCTATAGAGTAGATGAACAACGCAGGTTTTGCAAATATTTCTCACAACAAAAACGCCTTGCTCAAGAAGCCTATACAGTTCCTGTTGCAACGCTGACCTTTAAGGTCATTCAAGGTGAATGATTTTCATGTTGTTTGAAAGCCAATGTGCGACTTCCTATTAGTGATTAATGGTAACCTAGACTGTATCTATCACCGTTTCCGACAAATGGCCACCTATAGCTTTAAACATTCCATTCAAAATCGTGGCCAAACCACTGCAAATGGACACATGGTTACTATTGACAGCCCATAGGAAGTCGCCACCGTCCTATCCAATGGTACCACCACAGAACCCTACGACTCACCACTTAGCCACAATACCATACAGTTGGCATTGACATATGACCCTTCAAAGTCATCCAAGGTCAATGATTTCCATCTAATCTGACAGGGCATATGCCACTTCTTATTAGTGATTAATAGTAACCTAAGCGGTATCTGTCACTCTTTCCGTGATATAGTAAGTTTTTCGTTGGAAAATGCACATTTTTCCTACCCCCATCCACTCAACCCAGAATTCGAAAATGTTCCCCTTGGAGTAGACGGCCGTAATTTTGCAGGTTCAAGTTTAACACCCATGGCTAAGTACTCGTATAAAAAGTTTTCCCCTACACCTTACCCGTTAGCCACAGTACATCCATTACAGACAGACGGACGACAACTCATGCCAATAGTTCGACCATTACCTAAGTATGGTCAGCTAAAAATAAAATTTTTAAAAAAATTTCCTCCATCCCATCCCTAGCAACCAAAAGCACAGGTTTTTCTTTAGGCCGTAGCGACCAGGGTTTTCTTTGGGCTGCAAAATTTTGAGAGCTATTTTCAACATGTGTACATGTTGCTAAAATGTTTTGCAACAATTTGCAACATTCAAATTTTATATCAATACTAATAGCTGCAACAGTCAAATTTCTAAACAATCACAACTGATACTTTCGATGGTCAACGTATCGCAATAAGTTTTTTGTAATACCATTACTTTTCTATAGCTCTTGCTGCAAGACTAAATGGAAGTGCTTAAGAATTACAAAATAGAAATAAATACTTTCAAATAGTATACAAAAAAATTAAATAAATGCAGCAATTCTAATCAAAATTTACTACAAACGACGAAAAAAAACGTAATTTTGCTTACTTTCTACACCGGCGATGAAGCAACATTCATGCGATGAAAGTAATCGCAGGCGACTGTATGGCATCGATTTGGCTCGAGCGATACTCAACTTGTCTTTAAATATCACATACGCCACCTGATAGCCCTGAAAAGATATGCAACATAACATATCTACTGAAAACTCACAACAAGCTTGACCAGAATGAAAAAAATCAAGTTAAACCGATAATAGTCTATCTGATCCAATGCTGAACTCATTTCAGATGCTCTAAAACACTGATGCTAAATGTGATATACATTGTACATCCCAAAACTTGCTTTAACTTTTATGACTTGCAACACGTACAGGGCTGCTGCTATATAGGTACCAAAACAGGTAGCTTATCGGGTATCCAGGTACCCATTAATAGTAAGCAAGTAAATAAGTAAGTAAGTAAGTAAGATAATTTAAATGGTACGATTTAACTGTTAGTCATAATGCACCGTGCTCTCAACGACCAAACGAAAATGTTTCAATAGCCGTTTAAACTGTTCAAAGCTAATGTCAGTTTGTCTAAGATGAGCCAGAAGATTGTTCCACAACCTCAGACCCACAGTAGCAAAGCTTCGGTCTCCAAAGCTGCCGTAGGTCCGTCTGACAACACATGACCTTGAGCTGGCAGAACACAGAGCTCTGACAACGACCTTCGTTGAAGACCAGCTAACAGTCGGCGGCCAGGTAAGCTGGAGCCATGCCGGACAGTGATAAGTAAACCAGGGTGGCCATCTTGAAATCCACCCGATGCCAAACTGGAAACCAGTGCAGCTTCTCTAGCACTGATGTTATGTGGTCATAGCATCGAGCGCCTGATACCCTTAATGTGCAGCCACATTCAGAACAAACTGCAGCTGGCTCATCGAACACTGCTGTACAGGGAGGGTGCTAGAGAGAGGGGGTTATTCTCACTAATTTTGAGCAAAACAAAACAACGTCATAATGCCAAATAATCAGAGCGGTTTCAGTAGTACACGGTGTTTCATAAAAAAGGGACCCATTTTTGTTTTTTTTCATAATTCACTCAAATGTTGATCAATTTACATGAAATTTGAACCAGTTGTAGCAGAAGAAATACTAATTCAAAATATTGCAACAAAATGTGGCAGTTGACTAAATATTCTTTGCTAGTCGTGACGTAATGCTAACGTCATAATGTGACGAACCAAATTTGACAGCACTAGTTGAGACTGACAAGCTTGTACCCGTGACACATTATGATGTCACAACTAGCAAAAAATATTTAATCAACTGCCATGTTTTGTTGCAGCCTGTGATACCTACTGACAATGACTGCAGCAACATTAATACCCCAAGCATCCAACTAACACTGACTATGTTTGGTGCTGGTGGTGTAAAAAGTGATTCGCGTGCAGCATCGGAACTATTTGGTGAAGGACCAGAGCTTGGTTTCTCCTGCAGAATGACTCGCTGAACTGTTCCACACTCTGAGAACACTCGCTTCACTCCATCCTTTGCCAGAGAAACAGCAGCTACTAAACTAATAAGCAATTTGTTTTATATGATTACAACAGCCGAATATTGACTGGATTAAGCCCAAATTCCATTACACCGACTTTCACCAAAACTTCCCCACGGGAAAGTTGTGTACACAAATCATGAAAATTGCAGACACAAACCATCTCGACATGTCGAGATGTTTGGGACGAAGTCCGTGAAAAGTCCACAACAAACCCGTTTGTGTCGCTCTAGTGGAATTTAGTCCATTATAATACACAGGGAAAGTCGGCGACAAAGTCTGCGAACTTTGTTGCGGACACAAATCATGAAAGTCGGCGACATGGTTTGTGTCGCAGACTTTCATGATTTGTGTCCTTGACTTTCCCTGTGGGGAAGTATTGGTGGAAGTCGCAAAGTCAGCATAATGGAATTTGGGCTTTACACAGCACATCCCCAAGTATGCAATACAAAGACAGTTCAAGTTACAATGCATACCCAACTGTAGAACCATTTCACAACATACAGAATTTCATAGTTCAGTAGTTAGTAAGTAAGTATGCCACTATCAAATTTTTTCTCTATTGTGAAATCAAATTCTTTCATCCGGACAGCAATCTAATAGTCACATTTTAGGATAAAACATTTCAAGATAAAAACAGAAAATGATAAGGCACTGTGATGCCAAAACCAGAACCAGATAAAGTTCAAATTGGGCCTGATGATGCAGCCCACCCCCCTAAAAAAATAGGACTTTTTTCTTTTTTCCCCTTTCTTTGCCTCCTTCTTCCCTTGTTCTGCCCTGACACCAAATCCAGCTATGGAATCTACATGCAAGAGTGCTGTACTGTAAGCTTCCTCAATCGTGTCCTGGGTGGAGCCCTGGCTGCAAACGTATTTTTGTTACACAATTTGAGCTCTCAAAAACAATCTCATGGCAATATTTTCGACAAAGCTGATGACGATGTGGTCCACAATTAAAGGGGTCGCCTCAGTTTGCTAGGAATGGAATTTGCAAGGAAAGGAAAATGCAAGGAAAGATAAAGTTGAATCTGCAAAAAAAAGAAATTGCAAGGAAACTGTTTTGCCAGTAAAGGTTACACTTTTATCACACGGTTAATGTATGTTGACTCATGTTCAGAAATGATTAACGGAATATCACACTAATAGCAAATTACATTTTCCCACACAGTTAATGTACGTTACTTGAAAATAAATGTGCAGACATTTGACATCATCAGTTAATTTAAAACGTTCAAATCATTTCGTGGTCAAAATGGTTTTGGCAAGTGTAAAGTTTACCTCTACACTTATGAAGTTCGGCATACTCCAATAAAATTAAATATACTTTATGTTAAATGTTTAAAACAGAATACAATCATTCTCACATGATATATACAGGTACAGTAGGCCAAATACTGCAGCCAAGAGAACTGATAAACACCAAGTAATCCATCAGTACACTATAGGATACGCACTCCTTACAAAATCCATTCCTTGCAAATTCACACCGTTGCAAATTTTGGGGCCTTTCCTTGCATTTTTCTTTCCTTAATGATATTATTCAGCAGCACATTGACATACAGTCAGTGTGATGCGGGCAATATCACCTTTTGTGATTTTTGCTGTTTTCAACGTGCGAGTTTTTTAATGTTGCCATTAACAAGTGTATAAACTGATGTTTAGTACATTTATGTTATGTAATGCTGGAAATTGGACTTACTATAAGTACCAGCTAGTATATACACTGCATCCAAAAAAGTAGAAACTTAGACACTGTACAGTAGAAACGTCAAATCTGAACAAATCTGAATGAAATGTTGTACACTTAATCCCCAATAAATGGCTAAAACAACTGCTAAATTTTATTTTAAAATATTAAAATATTATTTATTAGTCTAGTTATTAATTGTTGAATATTGATAACAAAATATCTCTGTTACCAATTTGGTGTTACATTTATAAGTAAACCCCTCTGTGGTCTGTACATTTGCATTTATAACTCCAACAAACAACATCTGATTCTAACAAAATTCTATGTCATCAACGCATCATCTATCAGCAATCAAAAAGCCAAATTTCATTTGAATCTGCCAACACACACAATAGTTGCAAATTACAATGTCTTTTGTGAGGTCATGCCAAAAACTGAAGTGTCTAGTATCAAGCAACTGCGGGGACAGTTTGTTTAATCCTGACTGTGACCACAGCTTGCTGGGAAATTCTGTGATAAACTTTTTAGACCATACCATTTCTTTTGTCCCAACAGTTTAACTAAAACACGATCATCTGCAGAAAATACCATTTTGTTGTCATCTACATTGACTGGGTCAACAAACATCACTTACACTCGAGTGACTGCAGTAGCCTACAAAATGCCATATTGATAAACAAAGATATTTTGTTATCGATGTTTTAATAACTCCGCTAAAGAATAATATTTTTCAAAAAAATTTGATGATTGCTTCAATTATTTATTGGCGATTAAGCGAACAAAATTTGATTCAGATCTATTCAAATTTGACACTTCTATTGTATGATGTCTAGGGGTTTACTTTTTCTTGGACACGATGTAGAAAGCTTTCATTTTGCTGACACATCAAAAAGAGCATACTGGAAAGATAATAACTGTAATAAGTACACGAAGTTAGCGGCCAGCAAACAGAACAGGTACCTCTGTTACATAGGGAGGTACGTTCAGCACAAGTAATGTCCGACCATTCGGCTTGCAAGCATGGGTGTCAGTTACATTGTGTTCCTTAATGTACAAGTGACGAACAACACGACTTGTTTCAGCAACCTTGACTTCAATCACTACAACAGAATACAACCATTTTCAAGCTAAATTATTTATGAATAGATAAATACAAAAGTCATATTGCTAACAAACTAGATTGAAAGCATAATTTAGTTGAATACATGCCATTCTACGTCAATTAGTTTTCTATTAAAATTATTGCTAAACCAAACCTAAGCCTAAACCTGACTGTAATGTAAAGTAAGGTAAAACGTCGATTTATATAGCGCATTATAATGCACTTGGCGGTTGAGTATGAATACTGCATGTTCATAGTGCCCAGGAGAGATGAACAGTTTGCGTGAGCACTGCCGTCACCAGACCCATTGCAGTTCAAGTCATCAGATGGCAGATCCGTTGACTATCAGCACTGGCATTCGCTGATAATGTTGTCAGATTGGCTTCCACGTAATCCTAACACTAACCCTAGCTTTAAGCCTGCATACTTAAAAACTTTCACTGCACCTGCTACAGTTTTGCACGGTAACTGGAACTTTCGTACCCGAGAACTTTCGTTCCCGGGAACGAAAGTCGTTCCTTGGAACTTTCATTCCCTGGAACTTTCGTTCTCAACATCAAAATTAGCATGGAACTTTCGTTTCCTAACATTGATTATTAGGCCTATACTGCATGTACACATTTTTTTACGCACTTTTTTAATTACAGCTATGCTGTAGGCGTTGATGGTTACCATTGTCGTCTGTCTCTCGTCCGTCCGTCTGTCTGTCTGTCCGTAACAAATGTATTGTTGATAAGCATTGTCATAAAAAACTTTTTGCACAAATAATTAGTTCTTTGTCAATGCTCTCTGTGTACACAATTTTGAGGATGCAGTGCAAGGGAAATGTTTTCAAATTTTGGGTTGAATAGATGGCATAGAAAAATGTGCATTTTTTCAATGAAAAACTAGCCATATCTCACCTTTTCAGATGAGATAAAAATCATCGAACTTGGATGACCTTGAAGGTCAGTACTGCAACGGGAACTGTATAAGCTGTATTGCATCTTCTCTAACAATGCGGCTTCCTTGTTATTATTATATCCTGCTAAAACTCTATCTATATATGTTTATCGAGTGACACAAAATTGGAGCTTTTTTCGCTGAACTATAAGCACTACATAAGGATAAGGGGTTCAGTAATTATCAGTGTCAGGGAACAAAAGTTCATGCTAATTTTACTTTTGGAAACGAAAGTTCCAAGAGACGACAGTTCCTGGGAATGAAGGTTTCAGGGAACGAAGGTTCCCGAGGACGAAAGTTCCACCTATGGAACTTTCGTTGCGGGAAACAAAAGTTCTCAGGTACGAAAGTTCCATGAATCGTTTTGCACCACCCATGAAAGCATAACACAATCACTTCATAGCAGTGTTAAACCATTTCCTATTCATGTTATGAGTATGGTTTAAAATTAAGGTCCGGGTTACAACCTAACCGTCAACTATGTCCTAACCCTATTAACCCGAAACGTGTATGGACACATAAACGGCCTCACACTGCAATAAAGTGATTGTGATATGCTAAGCCGGGAAAGTGTGAGAATCCTTTCACCCAACATGCAATGCATCCGGTGCCATTTCTGTTGTTTTGATCTAGGCAGTGACGTCATACCTCATCACACCTATTTAACCTGCCATACGAATAAATTCTTACTTATTCACGCTGCGTGACATCAGTGACGGGCCAAGGGTTACCAACCTGTCCTCGGATCATTGCATTCTAAATTACTTTTTTGCATACTTCTTCATCTTAACAGTCGATACCTGAAACAAAATTTGCGGGCTTTTGCTTAATTTTTGCTCATGAGCGATTTAAAGTGCCTTGTGTCACCAATGGCCGAAACGACCATTGGTAACACCGAGGCACTTTAAATCACTCATGAGCAAGAACTTCGGTTCGGGTTGGAGTTAAGGTTAGGGTTTAGGGTTAGGGACAGGGTTATATTTTAGCGTTAGGGTTACTGTTAGCTATGTTACCTGGTCATACATTTCCCATTTAATTGCTGAGATTTCATCGAACACACAAGCGTAAACAAGTGTAGAATATTGACACACTATGATTACTATAGCTCGGACTTGTAAATATGTTACGTTACTTTGTGTTCAATGTTTTTCCAGTTCAAATGTTGATGTTGACAAATTCTCAAACGATGCTAAGTTAAAACCATTAAATCAATGACTGCAACACCAAACCATCAAAAAAAAGTACATGTAATATTTTACATCGAATGAAATTTCGCTAAAATTATACATGACGTCGCATTGGCTATTGAAAGGCATAATGCCATGTCTACGCCAATTCTGGCTTGTTACTGCAAAAAAATTTCTCTCAACAGAAAAAAAACAAAAAAACCCAACAATTTCATCACAAGTAATAACTTCTAAAACGGCTTTGCAAAAACGCTTTTTAAATCAATAAAATTTGAGGACAGGTTGATAACCTTTTACCCAGTGACGTACAAACAGACAGTTCGTAATGTGGTGGGGGACACGCCCCTGCAAGATCACCCGCCATGCCGTCCGCATTCAAACCAAACGCTATTAAAACTGCAGATTTAACACCAGCAAAAAACACCTGTATACTCATTCACAACGACAACTTCGTCCGTTGTTTTGATCATTATTCTGTCAACAATAAAGTGAATTTAAATTCCACTTTCTAGTTTCTACGTTTACAAACACAACGTGGTAACCAAGAATGTGTAACGTACAAAATAATTATCCGCACTAGGGCTGTGCAATCCAAGTACTTTGTGGACGATGGTAAAAATCGGATGTGAGGATGTGCGGATCTGCTGATCAGGGCTGCCGGGAATTCCCGTTTTGAAAGTAGAAAATTTCCCTTTATTTTGTGAAAAAATCCCCTTTTCTGCAACTCGCAACTATATCACACCCATTACATTAGCAGATAAGCAGTGCTCTTAATAAGCGATGTCATATAGGCATATCCGTAAAAAATGTTCATATTCTTTGTCATGGAAAACTTCATCTTTATTGAAATTATTAGTTTTTTTATTATTATTGTTTCGTTAACATTGAACCCGTCCAAACCAGGACCATCCACGGGGAATTGTCCATTTTAAAGACGAAATGTTCCCTGTTTTAAAAGCCTGGAACCTTTTTGGGGTTCTATATGGAACCTTTTTACGCAGCCAATAATGGAACCTTTTAAAGAACCTTGCATAATTAATGTAGAAGCAGTAAATGGGTCGCCGAAGGCCGACGCGTTCTTTTAAAGTTTATATGTAATATATTATGAACTCGGTATATAATTACACTAAAATAATTAATCCTATATGATTAAAATACTATTTTGGTATTTTATCGAGTTTCTGCGCTTGGCGAAAGGTTCCATATAAAACCCTAGCCAGTTACGCTGTAGAACCTTTTCTGAAAATGAAATGGGACTGAACCTTTGCGTTTTGCATAGAACCTTTGGGTTCTACACGGTGTTTCATAAAAAAGACCCTTTTTTCTTTTTTCATAATTCATTCAAATGATGATCAATTTACACGAAATTTTTACCACTTGTAGCTGAAAAAATATTAATTCAAAATATTTCAACAAAATGTGGCAGTTGATTAAATATTCTTTGCTAGTAGTGACATAACGCTAACGTCATAATGTGTCACGGGTACAAACATGCTAGTCTCAACTGGTGCTGTCACTTGCTACCCTGTGCTGATGGTGGAAATCTGGTTTCTTCATGACAAATTCTTGAAGTTTTAGAGTTGCAGCCACAAAAAATGCAAAACAATCACATATACGTGTCCGCGGGGATAGTTGGACTTCAAGGGCGTCATTTAGGGGGGGGGAGCTAGGGACCCCCCCAAAGATTTATGATTTCAGTTTTTCTCTGTAAATTGTACCATTGATTAAACGTGAAACAGCTAAAATGTCAACTGCGTATGATGGTGTTCACATTATTACATTTTGTGTTCTTTTTTGCTGTGTTACA
>Ga0056128_1005030_pt1 | contig 16597 bp, 13 predicted proteins | sample WorMetLIZISLAND2_FD_71113 | JGI IMG/M metagenome (GOLD analysis project Ga0056128, IMG submission 71113) | Marine gutless worms symbiont microbial communities from Max Planck institute for Marine Microbiology, Germany - Olavius geniculatus... ... | reverse complement strand
TGTTGTGTATGTGAAACATATTCATTGCAGTCTGTACAAATCACTCCCTATACTGACAATTCCAAAGGTGTACTTGGCAATCTTTCAGAGGCAATATTTTACGATGTCTGCGTAAACAGACTGGCTAAGAAAAAAAGCTGGTTGATAGTTAGTATTGGATAGTCAGTCAGACAGCTGCAAAACCTGACAGAAATCTTTTGATACGTCGTATGCCTGTAACGACTAATGACATCTGCTCTTTTCAAGATTGTCTCAACTAGGGTGGAGCTGAAGGGCAGTAATCAGCAAGCAACATCTGGGTGAACTTTTTCTCGGGAATAACCAGGTACGCGTCGTCCACAAATTTAACAAGGAATTTGAGCTAAATTTGAGCTAATGCTCACGAGACGCGCGAAAGCCTGTAGCAGTTCCGGTTCAGTAGTTTAGCTGAAAATTGGGGTGTTCACGCTAAGTTAATACACAAATACCAAATTCTTTATCTGGATCGCATAACTATAGTTCCGTGGCGCCACCTTGTAAATGATATAGACTTGTGTCACAGCCCGAAATCGCCAAAAATACTATTTTGGCGTTCAAGGTCATTCAAGGTCATTGAATTTAGCGCCAACCGAGAGCCAGTGTACAACTTCTTATTAGTGATTAATAGTAACCTAGGCTCTATCTCGCACCGTTACTGAGATACAGCGACTTATTGGCCAAACGTCGCAAATTTTGCCCATTTCCCTTTCATTTAGCGCCCTCGTTCGGGGTGACTGTCACGGTCGGACCACCATTCTGCTTATTAAGTTCGTGTTTGACTTCCGCGACTTCTGAACACTGTCCTGCATATCTCGTGCAGTGGTAATGTTCATCAAAAAAGGCCTTGATCCAGTTATACACACAATTTGGAATTTGCAACTGAGCGAACGAACTGATTGGATGACAGCAGCCACGCGAACGGTGTACAACAGAGCAGCGACGGCGGCAGTTGTGGAGACGGTCGACTTCGACTTTTTAAACATAATTATTACCGTTCAAAGTTTAAAAAATAATTATTAATAAAAAGTCTTTAAAAGATTACAACAAAAAGTTGAACGCCTTTTTATGTAAAAGTTAGCAAAATTTTTAGTGCTTTAAAGCTGCAATTTCAAAAACCGAATGAATGTGACAAAATTTGAGTACCGTAAGACAAGGCAAAGCAGATATTATTGAAACGCAAAAAAGTCTGTCCGTAAACTGAAAGGCGTAGAAAAAAAAACCAAAACGATTATTGTGTCATTCTGCGTTAAAGGCGAAACATATATTTTTTGTTTAACGCTTACCGGAAATTTGCACCAATTCTGAACCTATCATTACGTAGGGTAAAGGGGCGGGGGGGTAATATGAACACCTTAAGCGAGATAATGTTTATTGCAGTGATACATAATCGCATAGCACGGCAATGCGTTTTAGATGTTAGATTTATGAAAGTATCACTGACGACTGGAAATATAATAAAAATGTGTTAAAATCTTAGAAAATGAGTGTTTGAAAAAAGCATAAGTGTGCATATTCCCGGCATGGATGGTAATATGAACACACTGTGGGGGTAATATGAACAGGGTGCGTTCATACTACACCAAGACGTTACAAGAAATTTCAGCTAATGCTCACGAGACGCGCGAAAGCCTATAGCAGTTCCTGTTCAGTAATTTAGCTGAAAATTGGGGTGTTCACGCTAAGTTAATATACAAATACCAAATTTTCTATCTGGATCGCATAACGGTAGTTCCGTGGCGCCACCTTGTGAATGATATAGACTTGTGTCGCAGCCCAAAATCGCCAAAAATCCATAAAACCCCTATTTTGGCGTTCCAGGTCATTCAAGGTCATTGAATTAGGTAGCAATCGAGAGCCAGTGTACGGCTTCCTATTAGTGATTTATAGTAACCTAGGCCCTATTTCGCACCGTTATTGAGATACGGCGATTTATTCACTAAAATAGCAAATTTTTTCCACCCCTCTCATTTAGTGCTTTTGTTCAGGGTGACCCCCTTCGAATTTATGGAAAAGCTTTTCGGTTCCTGAAACTAGAGTCTTCCTGGCAGCCGACAGGGAAGATTTGGTGATCCTAGCTTGCACCGTTTTTGACTGATCCACCCGTGTGACAGACAGACTGACAGACAGAATTGCGACGGCTAAGACGCGCTGAAAGCAGTAGCTGCTTTCGCGCGTAAAAATCGAACTGTTCATATTACTTTAAGCATAAATCACAAACATGTGATTAGATAGAAAATTTCCAAAAAAAGCCTTAATGTATAAACGTGTTAGTATTGCAAAAACACAGCTAGGCTACATGTATAAGACCTGTTCATATTACCCGCAACTGTTAAACTTACTGTTCATATTATCCCACTACTGTACTTTCAATGTCATGTTCATATTCTCGACGTTACTAGTACTCAACAAATTGCTGCTACGCTGATTATATATATTTTATTATATTTAATTGTCACCATTTTGCTGTATGGCGTAACTAGACAGATTAGTAAGCTGTATAAATCACGATAGAGTGCCATTCGTCACTTTTATGTCTGCATCAGATCAAACACGACGGCAACAGTGCGTCACAAGTATAAATACAATAATCACACAAAAGGAATAAATAAATATTATAGATAGAAAAAATCATGTTCATATTACCCGCATGCTCATATTACCCCCTTTACCCTGCGAAAAGTAAATATTAGCAACCAAGGCTAACGTGTTTTCAGTTTAAACGTCAACATCTTTATTATAGTTTTCGTAGGGCGCAAAACGTTTCTTCAGTTGATACAACACCGCACCACCTCCGCTACTTTCTGTAGGGCGCCACTTTCATCTCAGTGTATTTCAGCGAATAGTAACACCCTTTCCAGTAATGCCACTCGACCCCCTGGCCAAACTTGTCGTGCTTGCCGCCCTTGAGGTAAAGGCCATTCAAGTTGCTGTTGTGACACTTCTGATACCACCAGGCTCCCTTGAACCTTCGCGCACATTTTCCGTCCCTCAGATCGTCGTAGTCGCGGTCTCGCGTGCTGAAACGTTGGCCAAGTTGACGTCTTAGAGAGTCGCCTGTAATAAAACACAGTTAGAAAATCGTTTTTCAAAATTTTTTCACCGGACAATAGGACAATAGGACAATGTATGCGGACAATAGGGGCCTACACGCAACAGAAGTGTCAACAAAGATCCTACCTCACTTTTTAAACAATCTGCTGATTTATTCTTTGTGGCAACAAATGCCATTCTACAAGTATTTAAATGCGTAACTAATGTGAACAACTTTTTGTCACCGAACAAAACCAACAACTGTTTTGAACAGCTGAACCTCGAGTAACAATTTGCTTTTTCCAGTTCTCTAGCAAGCGTTTGTTTCAATGCTTCAAACCAAGATCGTGATAAAATGATCCGTACTACACCAACTTGTGCTACTTTGTGTACTAAATGACGAAAATGTGGCTCGTTTTGCAGCGTTGGTAAGTTATATCAGCTCATCATTCACGACCACTGCACTGAGCCCAATGTGCAGTGGGCCCAGCCGCCCGGCGCTCGACCCGACAGCCGCATGAAAACACGAACTAGCCTATACGCTACGATTTCCTGGAGGTTTTGACGTTTGGTGTACGCTTGTATTTTAAACTTTGATCCAAAAGTTGGCACACCGGTTGCTCCGGCCCTGTGGAACATTCGCACCAATTGTGGTTTTTCTGCACTTTTGGGCTTCCGAGTTAGAAGCCCGTACGTAAGAGACGGACAGACAGACACAAACGGACAGACGAGAAAAGCTCATAGTGCGGCCTAGAGCAACAATTCAACCAGGGTCGTCATTTATTTGTCAAAACAGGAAGAACTACATTTTGAACACATCTTGTAAACATTGAAGACTGGCAGAGAGAAAACAAGTGTCCCTAAGCAGTAAAGGACCAATATTAAATCATGGTTTCGTGTGTGCATGATACTGCTTAAACTTGTTGGCGTGCATTCACGAAATGACATTCGATAGATAGCGCCACTTCATTACTGCCCTCGGAAGCAACTGCGGTTACCCGCGGGCAGTACTTATCATCGAGCAAGACATAATAATCTTGTTGGATGACATACTGGGACAATTAATACCTGCGTTTCCGGAGTATTTGCCCAGCGAGCGAAGTCTGTACCAGTCGTCTGCCGGGCCTATCTGAAAGTCATCGTACTCGGCGTATTGCTTGTTTCCGTCCCAGTCCTTCATATCAATGCGAAGCTTCATGCGTTTCCCAGCCGTCAGAGCATGCAGATTGTCGTTGCCTGCAGTAACAGTATCGATAACTATTGTAACAAAAACGTACGCCTATAAATCCTTTCCGGTCATAAAACTGATATGTAGGATGATATCAGTTGCCTCAGCCCTCATGCAGCAGCGGCGTTGAGGGTTAAAAACAGGCCCGTCGAGAAAGTGGGGTAAAGGGTAAGCTACCCAGGGCCCCGCGACGTTTGGTGGGGGGGGGCGCCGTTGGCCAGCAATATAAAGTAGGATACGCCAGAATGTACCATTCTGAAAAAAAAATCAAAAAATTTCTTCCCAGAGGAGCCCCGTGAAAATGTTTGGGGGCCCTGCGAGAATGTTTCCCTGGGTCCCGCTGTGGCTCTCGACGGGCCTGGTTAAAAAACTGTAAGCGGAGAAGGAAGTTGCAATTCTCCGACAGACATTGCAGATTTTCGACAGAAAAGATGACCGTTGCTCAAAATTTTAATTTTGTCTACAAATTCTTCCTAAATAGGGAGGGGCTTGGCCCAAGATTTTTCGTCATTTTTCTGACAGTCAAAAATTTACAATGAGCAACTGCCTCCGCCCTCTACCCTTCCCCTCTCACGACCCAGTAGCAGCGATGTGCACGAGACCTTTTGAGCCGAGACCGAGACGAGACGTTGCAGCTTCCAACTCACAACACGAAAACACCCCATGGGGAGACAATAAGTGGCACCCACGGGGATGACAGACGAGTTCATTCCAAGGTCCTGATAAACTGAGTATCACCCATGGGGTTGACAAAATATCATAAGTTACTAACGTACAAACGTACCCATGGGGTTGACATGTCTGCCCCATGGGTTTCTTGTTGCTGTCATTCCTACTGTAAGCCCCATGGGGCATACATTTGTCCACCCCATGGGTTAAGCATAGCATCTATTTATAAATGAGTTCGTCCACCCCATTGGGAAGATGGTGTCAACCTCATGGGCAGTCAACGTGTTAATTAACTCGCATCATGGTAAGCGTTTTGTACGTGTGATACTATAGGTTTTTGCACTTTATTTTGACAATTATCACTGAATAATTAACAGCTTGCACCATAAAGAATTGCAACTGCAGCGCATTAGACATGAGCAATTATGTTTATCGCAATTTGCAAGCAACTGAAATTAGTAAACTACAGCTGATTATAGCCTTATACGTCGTCTGCATTTGGCCGATAGTATTCATTCTGACATCAAACAATTATCTTCATTTCGACTAGGTCACTGACGAAAAAAGACTGACATGACATAATTGTGCTTTATGATAAATAAGTAAATGAAAGAGTAAAACACTGTAAACAAATACATGTATGTCTAAGCCACAAATGTCATGCCAGTTAGTATCGCTCTAACTGCAGCTACAGTATGCTCGCTGCGCCTGCACAAAACGTCTCAACGAGACGCAATGGCCCGAGACCCGAGACGAGACCTACTGGGCCGAGACCGACACATATTGCTCCGAGACCGAGGTATAACTCGGTCAATAAAGAAAATTGCGCGCTGTGTTTACCTACACCCGTATTTTCGGGGTCGGGCAATCTAACGGTGTCATTTAAATTTACCCTCTAACGACCCTTGTTGCCATAGCAACCATTCAAAAGTTGCAAAATTTTGCATTACAGTCGATGGAGATTTCGAAGCGGTATAACTCGGTCCCCGTAAAAGATAATTGTGCGCTGTTTGCACCTACCCCGTATTTTCGGGCCCAGGCTATCCGATGGTGTCATTTAAATTTCTCCCCTGCCGACCCCTGTTGCAATGGCAACGAATTTTGGGACAAAATTAACAAAATTGACTACAACTTGGCCCCTGTGAAAGATTATTGTGCCCTGTTTGCACCTACCCCCACTTATACGCAGGTGCTAGACTATAATAGCGTGGCAATGAGACAGATACCTCGTTCCACAGAACGTATTTCTAGTAGCAAATATTTTTATTTTCGTCTCAGTACTCGTCTTATTGTTAAGTCGAAAAGTCTTACCCGCTTGCCATAGGCCTACGCCAGCGGCACTATTTTCGTTGCATGCAAGTATTATTATAAGCCTATCGCAAAAATTAACTAATTAAAAATACCCAGCAACACGTGACAAAAACGCCTATATTTAGCACATACTGCTCTAGACAGTAGAATAAGATGTTCGAACGAAATAAACAGTGGCCTAAATACGAAAAACAAACAAAAAATTGCATCTGATTATGATCAACTAGGCCTACGCGTGTATAAAAGTGTGCGACGGACAAACAGACAAACAGACCACGCGCTAGATCAATATTGCCAATGCTTTCAGCAATTCCGCCTAAAAGATAACTTTCGCCAAAAAGAAACAACACTAACGGCGCTAACCGAGCCAGAATTCTCCGTTGGCGTTTCCAAATCCTTTCCGATAATCTTTCCACTTGCGGTAGAAATCGACCGAACCATCCTTACGGCGCTGAAACACCTGAAAACAATTAAAACCTTAAACATTATTGAAACTAGAATGACACTCGAAAAGCGCAAAGCTCCGCCAGCGCTGTCATTTTTTCGTTTTCCCCATCTGACAATGATAAAGAATCGCTCGATCCTATCCGATCCTATACAGGCGCCGATCTCGATCACCACAAAAATCTAACCACTTTTAATTTAGACCAAGTCTAACCTTTCCCGGAAATTTCAGCCAAATCCGCCCGTAATTATTTGTGTAATCCTGTAAACGTTTCTCAAGAAAGTAAAGGGCCGAAATGGCGCGCCAGCAAATTTTCATTTTTAAGAGTTAATCAGATCATGTTAACTGCGGACGTCAGAACATTAAAAAAATGACGCACGTCAAAAACTTGGCTTAATATTACTGAACGCAAACACTTAGGACGCTGGGTTGACGTAAACCTAGACCTTTAACAGTTTAACTAACTAAAATACAGAATAATTGAGCGAAAGCTTTATGTGCATGGCTAACAGAACGGCCGTGTAATATCGGAAATGGGCAAAAGTTAAATAAAAAGTAATCACCTAAGTAATAATGTAATTTTAGTTTGATCGACCAACAGTTTAATTAATAAATAATCGAGTTAAAACAACAGTTTAATTATTATTTTTTAGTTAGCTATCCACAGCACTCTCACCGCCAGCGTTGGTGACGTCAAAGACAATATACAATCTGCTGGTGACGTAATCACGTGACGTCACGCCGCTGCGCACGGACAGAGGACAGATAGACACACGTCGGCTGATCGAATAATCTCCGCCGTTCACTACGTGTTAATCATAACAGACCTAACTGAAAATAAGAACAGACGTACGGTCCAAACGTCTTTTCCTTTGTTGACGCTGACGTCACAGTAGGCTTTTACGGCGGTATCGTTGGCGCCCAGGTAAAGCGTGTATACACCGTCCTTCAGCTTCTTTCTGGATTGTTTCAACGCGTCACAACTCCCAGGCCTGTCGTATGCATTACGAACTTCTGAAACGCACAGTAATAAAAGTTAAAACGACAAATTTAAAAAAAACTTTGTTAAAATGTTTTTTATTTAATTAAAACGCAGAAAAGTCTGCGTAAGTTGATTGCCTGATTCTTTCTGTGCAGAATTTTTTTGTAGAACTGGAGATTTCCTTGCAAGAATTTTATACATAAACAGTCACTCCGTTATTAACATACGGACACATAAAACTACTTAACTTACTTAAGCTGCGCAGCTGTAATGTACTTTTTCGTGCTTTCGGCTGTAAACGATAGAGATTTTTTTGTCCACATATGTAACCGTGTTGACAAAAATCGGTTATTGACCAACAATAATACAAACACCACGTAACGTTCTATCGCACGTGTCGTGACATTTTAAAACGTATTTTCATGCAGCTGTTGTTAAGCAGAGACTGCGCTTCTCAATGTGAGTACAGTACGACGTACATGTAGCTAATAGCTATGATGATAACACGTGGGCGAAAAAAGCCAGCTCCATGGCGCGAGAAAGGCCAGCTGGTATATAGTCGCCTAGTAGTCCAGTCCCCGCTTAAAATTTTACATGTGCTAGAAATTGACATACCATATATCATTAAGAGTTTTTTGATGCTAATTGCAGATATGTATGTCATTCTGCTTTTGACCTTTGCAACTGAATGTAGCACTACATTGTATTTACCTACTTACCTACTCACTTACTTAAATGTGTTCTTTTGTTTTGAAATTGAATCTTTATCGTGCGTTGTTGTTCTTATGTTGAGACGGATAAAATCATTAAAAACATACTCACTTTTGGTTTCAGCAGAAGACATAGCTATAATCATGATCAATATCATCATCACCGTCACCATGACGTGCAGACGAGATGCAGTCGCCATGGTTACCTGTAATGTTATATTTGACAGCAATTTATACACTGTCACATTCGCAAATTATATAAATTGCAAAAAAATATATTATAACATAATCAGTGGTCAAAGTAAAAGACTAGGTTTATTTAATTTCAGCCTGCACAGTTGTCAGATAGGAATTAGAACGTTAAGAACAATTAGCAAAAATGGTGCCACCAGTTATCAGATTTTAGAATTAAAAAAAGCACGAAAAAATCGATTACCGCTGGGGCCCAAATATTGCTCCCCTATATTCTCTAGCCGTATTTAAGGGGCCTACGTCTAAAAAGAATAAGAAGTGAAAAAAAGGAAAAAAAGAAAAAAAACGGGAGAAAAAAAGGGGAAATAAAGGAAAAAGAGGGGAGAGAAAAGCAGAGTTCCCCCGCCTCTTTAATCCTATGTTATCACTCATTGAATACAATGATGTCGAGGTGCAGTGACAACATATTTGCGACCGTATGCCTAGCCCCGTTTAAGACTTAGCCTAAGCTAAATCTTAAAATCCTAACAGCTATCTAGGAACTTCTGAGCTGACAATAATTGACACGCCGTTTGCTTCTGCACCGGGGAAACTTTGCAATACTTTCGGTTTTTCTGCGTCTTTTCGTTCAAGTTATAGCAGTTCCAACACGACAAAGGGACGGACGGACAGTCGATTAAGATGGGCAGCACGGTCTATGAGGAGGACGTCCACAATTATTCGTTCTCAACTCACCTATAATAGTAGCCTAGTAGTAATAGGCCGAAGTTGTTTTCTGTGGCTTTCTGTCCGATAGAGCTCAACGTGTTAGCCACTCACGTATTCTACACTTGAGCTTTTTAGCATCTTGTTCTCGATAACAGTCGCCTACACTAGTGCTGTGCTATCCGAATGATTTATGACTCAAGCACTCGGCCAGTAACTGATCGAATACTCATTGGTACTTGTTTAATAAATAGTTAAATACGTAAAAATGTCATAAGCTTTCAATGTTGCGTTATAGGCCTACAACGTATATCATGCGCCAACTGTTTATCATATTAAAATTGATTTTAAAAATCTTTTTTCACCATTATTGCTAGACAGCACAATGAACGGAAGATCTCAAGTCGTTCAGGGGGTGACCGAGAAAACACCATTTCAGCGCATTTCAGTTTACTTGCACCGTTTCAATTCTATTTTTTGCACGACAGTTTTGTTTCAGTTGACTGCACAGACTGATGGTCATTCCATTCGGCTTGCTACAGCTAATTTATGAGACACCTTTGCAATTTTACGGGGTAAAATATTAATAGGCCTAATAATACACATTAATAAAATAAGAAGCATCAGGCACAATATTCACACATGCCTCACATTAGTCACATGACCATCGAAAACTCTACTAAATATTAGGTAATTAACTTCAATAATTTAACTTGTGATTTTCTTCAAACATTTTGATCGTTAACATTTTTTAACGATTAGTCGCCTGATTAATCGACTATTTGCCCAGCTTTAGCCTATATCGAAGCTTTCAATATGCTAGTACTACATTACTGTAGTTGTCAGCCTATGATGACGAAATCATGATGACGTCATCGTCATCATTTCGATGACATCACGTCAGACGAAGCAGCAGATGTGTGCTCGCCTTGTTGGTGTTCTTACGCGCGACAGCAAGTACTGTTCTAACGCGTCTTAGCCATCACAATTCTGTTCATCTGTCTGTGTGTCAGTCACACGGGTAAATCAGTCAAAAAAGGCGCAAGCTAGGATCACCAGATCTACATTTTTGGCTGTTTGGAAGACTCTAGTTTCAGGATCCGTAAAGCTTTTCCAAAAATTCGAAATGGGTCACCCCGAGCGAAGGCGCTAAATGAGATGGGGGTAAGAAAAATCTGCGATTTTCAGGCAATAAGCAAAGTTACTATTAATCACTAGCCTAATAGGAATTGGCACCAAAACCAATGACCTTGAATGACCTTAAACTGTGCCACAAAAAAGGAGATTTTTATTGTTCTATTCCGATTTCAGGCTGCGACACACATTTCAAAATCAAACTGCGCCAAAATCACTAGACAAACCAGAGCAAGCTGCACATAAAATTTTCAGCATGAATGGTTCGCAGTGGGCCTTCACACATGCACCGCTGTCGCGCGTTCCCTCTGCGTTAGCTAGGCTTTCTTGTTTGTTCACTTGTGCATCGGAAGCGTTGCCAACTGGCATTTTATAACGTGAAATAAGTCAAATTTGGCACTTTAAAGCAACCTGGCTGTAAAAATTGTAGATCGGTAAGGCAAAATTGGCACTTTTCGTCATTATTCATCGAATTTAGCAGCGACAAGCAATTTCTGTATCAGAATGGCATAAATTTGGTGGCAATGTTTGTCAGCAAAATACCGTAAAATATGTTTCTTTTCAGTCAGAGTTTTTAATCATATACACCCAAGCAACAGTTCATTATAATACAATCCTGATATATTATTATAACTATCGCAAATGCAAGCCTATCACTCTCCAACGTACTAACTAACTCTAGGCACAACATTCTGCCTTTTGTCCAACTGCGCCCTCTAAATTACGCTTACTTACCAAATTTCATAGTACTGCTTGCCAAATGGTGCAAGAACTCGTTAAATACAGCAGTGTGGTGACAGGAGGGGGCACTGTCAACCGGAAATTTTGTGTTGTCAAAAAATTATCTACTTGTCAGTAAAATTTTATCCAAAAAATGCAAAACTTCCGGTTAAAAAATGCCAATTTGAAGAAATTTAGAAACAAAATTGAAATTTTAAGCACGCCTATGGTGCAGGCATGGGGTGCACCCTCAAAACAAAAAATGACCATGCTACTAGAGCACCCTCAGGGCCGTAGCTACATTAAGGCACGAGAAGGCACTTGCTTCCTCGTTCTCAGACGCTTGCATAGATTGTATCACAAAACAAGAGTTGCAGCTAAGTGAATTTCGAAAGCTTTACAGGACCCCATACCCCCACTGGAAGTATCAATTTTTTGTTAGCAATAGATCCCTAAAGCCAATTAGCCCTGAATTTCATGTTCGGATCAGCATTTTCGCGGCTAAAGTCCCGCCTTAGCCGCGATTTTCGCGGCGGCGGCGGCTTATCAAAAAATTTCGGCACCTGGCGGCTGAAGGCCTGCTAAGTCGGCGGCTTAGGGCAGTGGCGGATCCAAGGAGAAGGGGAAGGGGTAGACGTGCAGCCGCCCCGCCCCTCTTTGAGCCCCTATGCATAAGTACACAATTCATACATGCTCTGCCAAACTGCTAATTAATAAGTTCGTGTATCAGAAACAATGATTAAAATTATTGCCACCAGATGTGATATTTTAAGGCTAAAATGCACCAAATTCAATTTCGGCTGCGGCTCCACCCCAGACCCCGCTGGAGGAGCTTACAGCGCTCCCCCAGGCCCCTAGTTGGATTCAAGGGATTCTTCTAATTAGGGAAGGAAAAGGAAGAAAGAAAAAAAGAAAAAACGGGAAAAGGAAAACGATGGAAAAGTGAGACAGGGAGAAGGGAAATGGAAAGGAGGGAGAAGAGGAGGAGGATGAATGATATTCCACTTCCCCCTTGGCTGAAGCCTAGATCCACCACTGGCTTAGGGTCTAGTTAGCAAGCAAATAGGCTACAGATAGTTAGACCTAGATAAACATAACAGTTTTCATCTGTCTATGTAAATATTTTAGTATAAGATCTGAAGGTACAATGTTACGCTTGCGTTGTGCATTGTACTCACCAATAATTATTGTTGCCTACAGATTGCAAACAGAATTACGATCGCCCGTAGCCAGGTACAGAATGAACACGGAAGCCTTCAGTGTTTGACTGTCAAGCATGTAGGCCCCTATATAAAAACAAGAGTTTCAGCTAAGTGAATTTTGAAAGCTTTTCAGCTTTTGGGGAGCTTCGCCCCCAGATCACCCACCGGGGCTCCACCCCTAAACCCCACTGGGGGACTGTGTGCTGCCTCCTCGTTTTTCACATCCAGGCTATGACCCTGACCCTGTCAGAAATTCCCCCCAGCGACCTTTTCAATGCACGATGGCGCTGCCTAAATACCTTCCTGCCTACTGACATCAACACTAATACAACTGCCACAGTAAACAGTTTCAAGCAGATATCTGTGGTCAGCTTCAAGTTCAAGTTCATCATAAAACAAGATGGCCGCCTGCTTCCAGTGCGCATGCGCGTGCCCCTGCGTGCTGATGCAAACAAACTCGGACAATTTCAGCTCGAACCAATAAACTACGGCCGTCAGACTCTGCGACCTGGAGGCAGTGACACAGACTACGTCTGACCTCCGACCTTGCCGTGACCCCGACGTGACCTCGTTAGTGACGTCATCGACGTCAAGGGTCAGCAGCAGAACTGGGTCGCAGAGCGGAGTGTGATCCAGCGTCGAGAGCTCGATGTCCACATGACCTTTGGTCTGCAACCATGCAACAAAATCATTTCAAAACCATGCATAATCAGCAGCAGTAATTTTCATACATAATAAGCACTAATTTACATAATATAATTAGCAGCGGTCTGCAAAGATAATTAGTATGGCTGCACAAATTGATGATCAATTTATCAATTTCTAAATATTAATCCATTGAAATTTTTTAATCAATTAAAATTTGATTACAATTTTGGACTTCCTAACAGCCAAAAATGACCGATGATCAATTGACCATCAAAGTTTGTAATCTAATTTTATTTTGATAGGACATATCAAGATTTTTGCTTGCATAGTGCTAGTTTAACAGTCTGCCACACAGTTTGTTAGGCTACTGCATCATCATCACTTTTTCGACTTTTTAGTCAGAAAATACACAGATGAAAATTTGCTATCATATGAGAAGCTACCCTAGGTTTTAGCCCATGAATGCCACAAAATTTAGCATCAGATCAAGACTAATTAAAATTGATTAATATTTATATCTGCCAGTGCCAAGTGAATACAGTTAATGACAGAGATCATGTTTTCATTGAGTTTGTGTGTGATGTCATAATAATAACGATGTCATTGCATTAAATATTGTCTGTGACGTCACCAGCAGCAACGCTAGCAGAAAGAGTGGCCAGCACTATAGTAACCGATATTAACATTTGCAAACGTTTTTTGTCAAATTTTCTTTTCTAACGTTTGTTACAACTAGGCTTTGAGACAGACATTCTCAGAGAGACAGACAGACCCGGTATGTGTTAAGGTGCGATGCAATATCTACGATGAATGGAGACTGTGATGACATCACTACCGAGCTGTCAGTAAGTAATGACGAAGAATTTATCATCAGTCCGTAAACCCTCAGTTGACACGGCATCATTATCACTCCAGGCTCTGCTAACCTACATGCAAAAACAACAAGCCACAACTAGCCAGAATATCAGCAGATGCTGTGACCTGCATCATTAAAATATTACACACAAGCAACAAATTTTACAGCATAATGCTGGAACGAACGTAAACAGGCACATCTCACGATGCATTAGCCCCGTATCATCCGTGCCATCGTCTTGCAATGTAAACTGGTGTCTGGCTGAAGGCTAACAAAACGGAGATCAGTGCCGCCCTATGGCTCTTACAGCTCAGGAAGGATATTAATAAGCTATAATAAGTTCATCCAATTACAACCTTTTGTTATTGTTTTTGTTGGCGTTTCGGCAACCACTGACACCTTAGTCGGAACGACTGTCCACCAGGTGTAGCTGTGGCAAACAGTAATTAGTTGCAGATGTGTGGAAGTTGGTAGGACCCCTCGTCTCGGTTCATTGACTTGTCTTGTTTTTTCTTGATGTGTATCGCTTCCCTTATCCATCGGTCCATCCTGTTGCTTTCTCTGTCGATCACCTTGGCGCGGTCCCAGTCTATGACGTGAATAAGAGAGATGGCATGGTCTGTGACTGCTGACTTGTTTTGCTCTGTTGCTGTGGATTTGCTGGTGCTTCGTGTGTAAGCCCTTACATAACGTTGTGTGACTTCCTGTCGGTGTTCCTGAAGATGTACACCGAAAGCTCTGTCTGTTTCTTTATTCTCCAATGTAAGTTGTGTCGCAGTTTTTACATGATATTTTATACACACATTCACAGGCGTCTTGTTGTCTGCGCTTGTCATTTGGATGTACGAGCAAACTTATTGTCTAGAATGGTTTCATGGCTGAGGAAATACGTCGTCTGTAAGCTTGGGTAACGGCTTCCAACAGGCCATGTACATACGGTATAACGACTGTCGCCCTGTTTACCTCTGGAAGCTGTGCGGCTGCTTTCCTATTCACCTTCTTCTGTTTAACTATATCCATGTGTCTTTCGACTCTTTTGATGCTCCAGTCTGGATACCCGCAACGTGTGAGTGCCCTTTGGATGTGGTGCTCTTCCTGTTTTCTATCTTCCTCTTCCATTATGATGTTCCTATTTCTGTCCAGAAGAGTCCTAATCACACTGAGCTTACGTTGTAATGGGTGGTGGGAGCTGACAACGTAAGTACTGGTCTGTATGTGTTGTCTTCCTGTAGACCAATAACTTGACATGGCCATCGGGTTTTCTCACGATGAGGGTATCGAGAAAAGGCATTTGTAGATCTTTTTCTTGTTCTGCGATGAACTTGATGCTCCCTGTGTCATCCACTGAATTCAGTTGTTGAGTCAAACTATCTGTCCCTTGTTTTTAACGATCTCTAAAATGTCATCCACATATCACTTCCACAATTTTGGTTTGCATTCAACTGGAACTGATGCGATCGCTGACTGTTTTAGTTGCCAAAACGCCAGCAAAAACAATTTAATAAAAGATTGTAATTTGATGAATTTATTATAACTTATTAAGTTACGCTTCAACCTATGAGTCTGTTCAAAGACAGCTCGGAAAGAACTTTATATCACTTAACTTTAAGAACAGAAATTATTATCAACAAGACAGACATAGAAACAGACAGACAGAATGTCAGCTAAGTACTGCCCCCAGGTATCATGCAGACAAAAAACCCACAAAACGCATGTAACTTTGACCATTGAGTTGACACATGACCTTGATAATCATAAACTTCTAAAGGTTATCAGGGTACATCTGGTACATGCTCGTGCAACATTTCATCCCATTAAGTGCAGCGGTTCATGAGTTATCATGGTAATAAAAAAAAGCTTTGCAACGATTATAGAAATGAGACAGCCTTCGTTTGTTGGGCAGTGAAATGGCAAATTTAATGTTACGTAAGCTATATATGGAAGACACAGTACAAAACTGCAAACAGAAAATGCATCAAGTCTTAAAATAAACAGTTCGAACCAATAAAAAACAATAGAAACAGTCAAAGTGACATGCCTTGCATCAGTCAGTGACTCGAAGGCATCCTGCACCAGACATCCATCACTAGACACAATATCAGCAAACAGCACAGTGCCGGCGATGACGTCATCATGGCGTTGCCATGAGCGACCGTACGTCACGTGACGCTCTCCGACGACGCCACTGCCTGACAGCAGGTGACAAATCAGCGGCCGGTGAACCGGGTCAAGGTCAAGGAAACAAACGTCGGAAACTAGGCCGAGTCGAAGGGCAGAGACTGGGAACATGGACGGAAATTTAGACAAGATTAGTAACTGGGGTGGTTGTTTTTGACTGCTTGTCAGCTCACGAAGTGCTATGAGGCAGTTCTCAAGCCAGATTGAGTCATTCAGTTGACCAATGATGGCTCGATCCACGTGAAACCAGGTCATGGTCTTCACGTTGCAATGTAAATCATCACTGGACGTGTTATGTGAAGTCTTCTCAGCGACAATACCATCAAGACCAAGACAGACTTGACGGCATATGTCATCATCGTCATGATTATGAAAGATGTGGCTATTATTGGACTCTGCTTGGCACTCTGTTAAGGCTGTCTGGAACTCAGTGATCTTAGTTTCGTTCTGATCACAAACGTCCAAGTGATTGATATTCGCTATTCTATGCAGCTGACAGTGTGTGACGTGCAGCACAGAATCGATCTTGCAATGAATATTTAACACGTCTCCGCACCAGACAGTGACGT
>Ga0056128_1005027_pt1 | contig 16601 bp, 7 predicted proteins | sample WorMetLIZISLAND2_FD_71113 | JGI IMG/M metagenome (GOLD analysis project Ga0056128, IMG submission 71113) | Marine gutless worms symbiont microbial communities from Max Planck institute for Marine Microbiology, Germany - Olavius geniculatus... ... | reverse complement strand
GACTTACTATTTAGCTACAATACCGCATGGTTGGCATACTATAGTGCATTATGACCTTTCAAGGTCATCCAAGGCCAATGATTTTCATGTCATTTGAAAGCCAATATGCGACTTCCTATTGGTAATCAACAGCAAGGCCCTATATCGCACCGCTTAACCACAATACATCTGTGACAGACAGACTGACAAACAGACGAAAATCGTGCCAGAGACGCGCTACACAGCTTAGCTGTAGCGCGTAAAAACCATGACCTATGTTAGTGGTGCGTAAGTGATGCATATTGTACACTGTGTCTCAAAAAACATCCCGGACATTTTCGATTCTAACTTAAACAAAAATTATCACATTTTCATAATTTTGGTGTAAATATTCATAACACAACTTGCCATTAAATGGCCGTTCAGTTTTTCACCTCACCCAATGTCTGCTTCTGCACTACCTCGGGAAGGAAAACCAAGCGAAATATACGTCGAAATATGCAAAAACGTGAAAAAACATCCCCAACATTATTGACCATAACTTGATTATCAGATTTCAGTGATTTTTGGCAAACTTATTTCTGGCACAACTGCTTATTAAATGACTGTTTAAGTTCCCACCACACCCATTGTCTGCTTCTGCAGTACCTGGGGAAATCAGATCAAGCAAAATACGGGTTGAAATGATAAAAACGTCGATAAATTTCGTCTGTCCTGATCTCTGGCCCCCAAGAGCCAGTCGATTACAAGACTTTACTGTCGTGCAGCAGTATGTCTACCATGTGACTCAAGAAATGTTTATGCATTCAAGAAGCAACTGGTGAAGTCTGGATTAGTCTGCAGCATAACATTATCGACACCGCTGTCAGTGAATAGAGAAATCGTCTCCATGTTTGTGATTGCACAATTGGCCAACATTTCGATCACGTTTATTGCAGGCAGCTGAAAAACAAAGCAATTGGATAAAGTGTCATCCAAAGTGTTAAAAATGTAAACAAAATGTGTTTTTTGCGTTATTTACATTAAGTAGTAATACCAGTTTAGGAAAAATGCAATATTTTAACGGTTCTGGTTTCCCCAGGTAATGCAAAAACACACGATAGGTAAGGTGAGAAACTACATAATGATTTGATGGCCAGTTGTTTCAGAAATACTGTTACCAAAAATTATTAGAATCCGATAGTCCTTCTTCAAGTTACAATCAAAAATGTTCAGAATGTTTTTGAGGCACAGTGTAGTAGGGCCTTGTTTTGCATTAAGTTTTTGCTTGAGTTTTCTTGTAGGCCCACTGCATGAATTCGAAATTTTGTACACTGACGTCCAAATTTTTCAGCTTGGAAGTCACAACGTCCTGAAAATTTAGGTCTATTGAAAACCCTGCTGCCTACGTGACTGGATGATAATCACTGGTTGACTATGACATTGGTACATTTGTGGTACATCTAGCTGTTAAATGAGTAACCATTAACGATTCTGAATGAAAACACACTTGTTCTTGGAGAGTGATCACGGTTTGGTTAGTCGATATCAATTATTAATTAATCAATAATTTTTTTTGAAAAATTGAATATTAAAAATTTCAGTCACTAGCAGCTGTACAACCAATATATCGCCTCTTAAAGTTTTCTAATGGACTTGAGAGACTTTTCAGCAGCTGAATCATGCTAATCAGTCAGTCAGTCGAAACTCGTATGTGGCTTCCTGTTTATCAACATATTAGCTGTCCACTAAATTAACTGTATTGGCAGAAGAACATATTGAACAGAATGGTTTCATTCAGCTGTGTTCAAGATGTAGATGGTTGATGTGAGATATGTTGAATGTTGTTTGCTTGCAGTTGGAGTTAATTCACACACGACACGAGTTACTGTCGGCACAGAAGCAGGTTGACTCTCTGACTGAGAAAACACGTGAAGTGAGTACTTTTGATGTTTGTTGTCATTGTCATGTGGATAAGATAGTGTCAGTAATTCAATTTACAACTAGAAGGCGCTCGTAAGAGTGCATATCTCAGATAAGTGAATGACGTGATGCTGACGATGAGTCATCGTGCTTACACATGCACAGAGAACGACGGACAGAACGACCAATCTCTTAATCTCCTCCAGTGTTCACTATGTTCACCTTGGCGGAGATAATTACATAAGCCTGGGTTTTGGAGAGAATGTGAAAAATGAGATGATGAAATTTATGTACCATAATTTATCATTAAAATGTGAATGGTGTATATATGAGCATATTTAATAGTTTTAGTGAGCATGGTGTTTTCCAGGTTGCATGACCGTGGTTGTATCTGTGTGCATGACCGTGGATTGCTTGCGCCGTGGTACTACTTGTAGTAGGTAGTCATGAAGCTTAGGTTTTATAGTCATGAGGTGATGAAATTTGTCTATTTTTTATCCAACATGTTAAATACTTCTCTGAGTTTTGTGTAATTTATCTAATTTTTTTATGATCACTACTCTTCCAGCCATCTCAGCAGATGTACACTGTGAGGCATAAAAACACACCCAAATTTTTTCATCATAACTTGAAGAAAAGTGATCCAATTGTAATAAGTTTTGGTACGAATATTTCGGATACAACTAGCCATCAAATGACTGTTTGGTTTCCCACCTCACCCATTTTCTGTTTTTCCACTACCTGGGGAAATAAAACAAACAAAATATTGCATTTTTAACCACTGGTATTATTGCTTAATCAAAAAACACACAAAACACACTTTTTGTACATATTTTCATTGTTTTAGCTGATAGTTTATGTAATTGTTCATTTTTAACTGCCTACAGAAATTTTGGGAATGTTGGCCCACGAACATGGGCTCGGCTCGGAGACACTTTCTCCATTCGTTGATAGCAGCGTTGATAACGTTCTGCTCCAGACCAGTTTAGACTTCACCAGTCACTTCTTGAATTCATCAATATTCCTGAATGTTATGCCTATTTAATAGACGTGCTGCTGCACAACAGTCGAACCTTGTAATTGATTGGCTGTTGGTAGCCACATATCCGGAAAGATGAAATTTTATAATGTTTTTTTGTTGATTTTAATGCACATTTTGTCCGTTCTGTTTTTACCAGGTAGTGCAGAAGCAGATGTTGGGTGAGGTGGGAAACTGAACGCTTATTTGATGGCCAGTTGTGTCATGAATATTGTGTACTAAAAGTTATTAAAATTGGATAATCCTTCTTCAAGTTATTGTAAAAAAAATTTTGGTGTGTTTTTATGCCTGACCGTGTGTATTGGTTTGTTTTGTGTGAGTGTACTTTTCTGGCTGGTTGTGCCGCAGATGTTGGATTATCAGATGTTAAAAGAAGACAACTCTGTGTTGCGCCGAGAGCTGGATGGCGTGAAAACGTCAGTATATGAAATATCGTGTTCTGAATTCAGTACATTTTAGTGGAAGCTGAATTGTTTTCTGTGCTTTTCTGGACCTTGTGGAGATATTTGATTATAGTGTGAGTTTGGATAAGTGTCTTGCAGGTGAATCCATTCTGGTAGTAGTTGAAGGTGCACAGTTGATACTTACAACAACAGAATGAAATAGAAGATGTATTATAAGTGGTTGACGTACGCCTTTTTGCTTGCTTTGATCACTAGCAGAATGTGGTGATTGATGTTGGAATGAAATTTCAGCAGCATGTAAAGTTTTGTTTGGAATATTGACATTGTTACCGGTATTAATTTTTGCGCGTTTCAGGCGAGTAACTGAGCTGATGCGAGACAACTTAGTCGAAAGGCAAAGTATGTATTTTGAAATTTATATTTGCATTATTTAGTGTTTCATCATTCAGATGTGTCAAGAAACATTCACTGAGCATGCTGTTTAATTTTTGTGAATAAACATTATATGTATCATGCAATACAGACAACATTTTTTTGCAGTTGATATTTATTTGTATGGAACTTTGATATTCATACAGTTCTGGGACATTGTTGTTTGAATAACAGAAAAGGCATCTGATATGTAAAGGAACTTGGTTTAGCTGTCTTAAAAGTCTTCCTTTAAGAGCTTTGGAAATATTTAGCCTTGTTAAATGATTAATAGTAGTGGTGGCAATATAAGCAGTAGGAGTTTCGCTGTATGAGAGATGGTATCTTAGTCTAGTGGAAACACCTTTGGTTGCATTGATGAAGTTACACTGTTTGGCTGGCTTAGTACCAAGATGGGTGGCCATTTGTGGATATACCGTTTTTGTATTCAGCCAAATTTAACTCAGCCTGGCCATCTTTTCACTGGTATGCAAAATGAGTACTGGCAATGGTTATGGCCACTGTTAAAGGAGAAATAGTGAGTTTTGCATAACAGTGCAGAGCTTATTACCAGTACTGCTGGCGTGCAGGTGCTAGCCATTAAACCGATGCTAGCTTAATTAGATCTAAACCTCGCTGGCTCAAAGTGCCACAAAAAGGTGATGAGTTCCCATGCAATGGACCTAACTGTTCATGCAAAATTTTTATCTTTTGTTTGTATGATGACAACGTAAATATGTTATGCATACCTTGACTGTACATTGTTTGCAGTGGTGGTGCTGTTTGTTTGAGTGCAGAGCAGGAAGATTTGTTACGTGAGATGGGCCAGCAGGCGGCCAAGCCGACGCCAGAAGTTGCTTTGCTTCGACAACAGGTGGATCAGCTGCAAAGTCGACATCGCACGGAACTTGCACTGATTGAGCACGAGAGACTTCAGCTTCAACAGCGACTGCAGGATGAGGTCTTTATGTTTCTCCATACTGGCAGGGAATGCTTGCATTCTGTTCTGTTTGTCATGAGCTTCGTATGTGAACGTTGGACTTGTAATAATTTCGCTGCATTGTGGATTATTAGAGTGAGTGAGTAGTTTCTTAACGGCACATCAGCACAAAGTAGGCCATCCAGTGCCATACGTGGTTAAAATTAATTAAAAGCATTTAATATATGTATTAAAAGCAAAGTTAAAATACTTGTTAAGATCAAGGCTATTAAGCTAACGTAAAAACAACATTATATACGATTGTAAAAGCTGATATCTTTAACATAAGCGATGATGTTGCGAGATGCAACATTTTCAAAAACGTCCTTGAGTGTGTTCACTCCAAAATATCTCTGACGTGCTGCACTGTAACAGGTGCAGTCTACCAAGATGTGCTTGACTGTGAGTGGAGAACGGCAAGCTTCACATACCGGTTGACTCTCTCCTTTTAGGAGATAAGAGTTTGTAAGTCTTGTATGACCAATTCGAAGATGGTTGATAAGGACTGAGTCATAGCGGCCCATTGACGAACTGACACTGAAATCAATGTCCGGTTGCACACTGTAAAGTTTATTCGATGTACACTGGTTCCATAGTTGTTGCCATTTTTTAACACACAACTGGTTGACACAAATTAACAAATTGCTGACTGGAAATCTTATGTTGCTGATGGCGACATCCAGTCCTGCCTTAGCAGTGATATCAGCATCTCCTTTTCCTCAGATACCTACGTGGCAGGGAATCCAGCAAAAGGTTATAGATTTACCACTGTTAATTAGTTGGTTGTGATCCTTCAGGATCTTTAAGATCAGAGGATTTTCGACTTTGCAGCTTTCAACTGCTTGTAAGCTGGACAAAGAGTTTGAGAAAACCACACAATCTTTGCTTCTTTCATGGCGGATGATGTCTAGTGCCATGTCCAGTGCATGAATTTTAGCAGTAAAAATACTAGCATTGTCAGGTAAGCGAACTGTTTTGACAGAGTTGGGTGCAACAACAGCAGCAGCTGTTCTAATTCCATTCTTAGACCCATCTGTGTAGATCTCTAGATGGTGTGAAAACTCTGAGCGAAGCTCAAAGAATTTGCGTTTGCTGATTATTATCGCTGCTATTATTGTTAGTTGCATATGCACACTTTGGATTGGCAGTTCTTACAATTTTAGGTTTAGGTTGTTTTTAGGTTTTGTGTCCCATAAAGGTTAAACTTTGTGTAAAGATTAAACTTTTGTTTAGTTATTATGTGTACGTGCATTTTGCCTGGAAAGGCTGTTCCTGAAATGACCTATACTGTGTCGGGTGGGACGTTAAGCTCTACTCACTCACTCATGATACGATTTGTCAAACATCACACTTTACAGTCAGATGTGTTATCATTAAGACTCCTGTGATTGGTCTGTTGTGCTAACTTTTGATATTGTATGACCATAATATAATTTCAAAGTGTATTTTTATTTAATTATGTTCTGTGTTGCTTGTTTTTCTGTTTGTCGTAAGCTCTTAGCAAAATAGATTTGTGTATGATATATAGAACCTTTCGCAGATGCGGTGTATCTTTTGTAATCTGCCTGTATAAATGCTATGTTAGATGCTGAATTGCTGATGCTGATAAACTGTTGTTCTAGTTGCTTGTCATATTCTCAAAATGCTGTTACTTGTTAATGCAGTTCTAATGCAATCCTATAATATAAGATCTTCCGTGAAACAAGCAGGGCTGTTATGGTGTTCATACTATTTTGCTAGTGGATGTTTATGTCTAATCTTTAGGTGTGGCCACTTATTGATGTGTCAGTTAGCATAGCTAAGGCTTGAAAGATGCATTCGGTTGGTCACAGTGGCATCGGTACTAAATTAGCATCGTTTGTGAATCTGCTGAACTGTGTGAATGCGTGTGATTGATCGTATAATGTGTACAGATTGATCGTAACAAGGAGCTTGCAATGAAGTGTGATGAACAGACATGGCAGCAGAAGCGGATTGGTCTCGAAGCTTCCGGTCTTCGTGAGCGGCTTCTCGATTCACGCTTTGGTCTGTTTGCATCTGTTGACGTTGATTGACACATTAACACATTTTCGCATAGTCTTCATTTTTTATCATTTGCTCATTATTACAGGCAACATATGAAGCTGGTCACCTGCTAATTTTTTTCGTACAATGAAGTTTATGTTTTAGTATTGAGTGCTTTTTGTTTGTATTTAGCACTGATTGGAGAAGGCTTTCAGCGCCATGGTGATCTGCTGAATGGGTGAGAATTCCAATGCATGCGTTGTAGATAATAATAATCTAAATAATGCTTAGGATGATTTTTATATTACTGCCATTTAGAGGTCATCTGTTAATGTATATGGAATAGCTACCAGCTATTGGTCTTTAGTCCAAACTAGTTGACTGGACTTATGATCTGCTATTTTTGCATCTGTCATCATAGCCATCATCTGTTATTATTGTTATTTTTCCCTAAGAGTTTATGCTCATTTTGGAAAGCAATAAGAAGTGTTGCCAAGGCTGTTTATGGCAGTTGCTTTCATTATTATAAATACAATAGTTGTCCACAATATGATTTTAATGTAAAACTTTGCGGTCAGATCTGCGTTGCTAGGCTTCTGCCAATGTGTGTGTTGTTGCACTTAATTATGAAAGTGTTGCACATAATGTTCTAATTTTGTAGTTCATATGTATGATGCTTTTAATGTTTTACGATTTTCGTCTTAAATACTGGTTTTTTTTGCAGTTATTTAGTGAATTGAGAATTACATTCAGATATTGTGAATTATTTCGTCAAACTGACCATGTGCAGAGTTCACTGCATGTAGCGATTTGTCTTTTTTTCTGCTAGCGTATTTAATAAATTTTATGTGTATAATGTCTGGATTGTCAGTCAGTCAGTACACATTTTTGTGGTGTTAATTGTTGTCACTTGTGTTAGGTCTGATTACTTGTATGACTACAGCGATACTCCTCATCAAGACGCTGACGTTAATCATGATCTTGGCACTGACAGTCAGCGGTACATCACGTATTTTCACATAATTTATATATCCATTATTCACATTATTTAAGCATATCCTCTATTCAAGTGTCACTCAGCCATTGTGTGCTGTATACAGTACTCCTTCAACCAATGGCATTTGTTGATATTTGTCCTTCACCATTTTGACACCGTGAGAATGCATCGGAAATTGCATTCAGTCTGTTAAAACTGCTACACTACATATCTCCTACAATTTCCATGGAGACCTTTGTCTACCCTAGCTAAACGATGATGTGCAAATGGAAAGTAGCCACTAAAACATTTCTGACAGAAATCGATAACATTGGTAACAGTAGTTGAAATATACACGCTAAACAGCTTTGCTGTGCTGGCATGATATAAATATGAGCATTGTCATCCTTAATATCATTTTAACAATTAGTATTTACATCACGTGCGTAAAAACTCTTTACCTTAGTGTCATTTGGCTGTGAACTTTGACAGAGCAGTTGATGTGCCGGTTATCAGAGCAGATACAACACCGGATGATCTCAGTTACTCATCAGACTTCATGCAGGACACTAGGAACAGACTTCGTCAGTTGGAGGCAGAAGCCGAGGTCAGATGTTTCTCACACACATGCATTTTATTAGCACCCGACTTTATGTTAGATTACAGTATTTGCAGGAGTACCATTTTTCCTTTAATATCTAAAGCAGTGCTGTCCAACCTTTTTGACACCGCGGGCCACTTAGTCAATTTTCCACCAGCTGGCGGGCCGCAATCAAGGGGGGCCATGGCAAGCGCGTGGAGTGCGAGCCTATAAGGGGGTCTGGCGGCGGAGCCTCCAGCGGGGTCCAGGGGCAGAGCCCCTGGTTGGGGGGTCAAAGGGGCAAAGCCCCCTGAAGCTGAAACATTTTTGCTTCCGAATGTTCAATGGAAACCGCAAATTCGCCCATTTTTCTGAAATTTGGAAACGCAAAAGACCATCAAACATTGTTGAATTTTGCAAGTTGATTTCATCTGACTAATCATTGGACCAAAACTACAACTTATGTGGGACAATGGCGGGCCACATGAAATCCCCTCGCGGGCCGCATGCGGCCCGCGGGCCGCGGGTTGGACAGCACTGATCTAAAGTGAAGACTACACACTGCAATACACAGCTATGAACTATGGACCGGTTGCTGTTGATGTCCTAGAATGTGGCTACAGCTTATGGCCTGCAGTGCTTTAAAGCTGTTGGTTGGGCCTTTTAAACACCTTCCATGTAGGTTCTGTTTTGAGTGCCCAGTCTAACATGGAGTGGAGCATTGCAGTAAACTGGGTCCTTTGAGAAAAACTCGAAAGTAGAATAGTAGAAATTTACTTATCGATATGTGCACGTGGCACGGTGTGAACTTGCAGAATTTGGAGAAGAATTACCGCGACTATCAGTTTCGTGTGACGCATCTTGATCCTGTCGTAGAGCCAGATTTGATGCATCAGCGAGAGAACTCAAGGACTAATGCTCAGACTCAGAAAGAGCCGACGACCAGTGATGGTAAACTGATGGCTTGTGTCGTTGACTGTTGGTATTGCCGAACTGCTGCTGACATCATTCTGTTCTAATGGGTGATTTATGTACACGAGTAATGTTGACCCAAGTCTGCGAGTATTTCAGTGGCAGGATGTAATGTTGTGCAGATAGTAGGTAAAGTATGCCTAGGTCCCGGTTCATTGTCTGAAAATGATTACCAAGATATCATCTTATTTTCACCCACTAGTTTGATCATAGTAATTTTTCACTATGTTGTTGTAAGTATGAGCAGTAGCTGAAGCTAAGATAACTTATGCTCCTGGTATTTTTGAAATCTTGTGCTATGAATTGTGTGAACTATGGTCATGAGTGCAAATTTTGGCTCTGGTGACTGCTGTCATCAAAACTATGCTTATTTTGGGCATATTGCATATGAACATTCGGTATTGATGCATTGTTAATTTTATTTCCATTGAAAATTTTTCTGATGCATTTATGTAACTTATGAAGTTATTTTTTCAACCTATGAGTTTGTTCAAAGACATCTGATGCATTGTTTTTTGATAGAACATGTAGTTTTTTGGGTTTTCTTGAAGTGCGATAGTGTTATTCTGTTAGAAAGTGTGTTTGAATGTTCTGGTAGCAAGCACATGGAAAGTGGAATGAGTTAGTGTAAAAGTTGTTGATTTATTCTCGTTGACAGTGACACTGTGTGAATGTATCCATTCAGCACGCATCAGTCATGCCGAAGTACATACTACACACCATCCAGCGAGTGCTGAGAAGTTATTGACATCCAGACGAAAAACAGCAGTGCTACATGATCACACCATTCACCCATCAGTAGCACCAGTCCAGCCAAAACTGGTTGCGCAGAGATCAGGTCCTTCACCGGGTACTGCTTGTCATTTGGTTATTTGTGTCTAATGAAATTTTGTCCTTTTTATTGAAAATATACATTCACATTTTTCATTTACTACTTTTGATTTCTGTTTAACCGGCTAACTTTTCTGGAGTTACTTCAGATTAGGTAAATCCTTAAAAGTGTTGCTTACGATATTTACAATTGCGTATTTGTATGTATTTTATTTTCCATAAAATGAATTAAATTATTGGTGATACTGACCAAATGTGTATCTGAATAGAGCAGTCTGTATAGATCTTTCATTTGTGTAATTATTTGTTGCTTTGCAAATGAGTTTAATTTTGACACGTGACTTCATTCATTTTTTCATTGCAGTGGTAAAGTTAATATTTTCTGTTGTGTCTTTATGTATTTTAATACCACTGTGTATGATATTGTACTTGGAGAGGAATTACCAAAATTGCATTAATCGCACGTAATCATATTTAGTTATACATAATAATGTTGTTAGTTTTCTGTCTCACTGTTGAATGTGTCGTATGTGCATTGTATATTTGTTGCCAGTGCTGATGACAACTGATCAGAGTCTGTACGCTGTGATACAACAGACAGAGCCAGCTGTAATCACGGGTGCTGCTGCTGCTGATTCGTGTGTCGTTTCCAATGCTCATCGGTTTGTATGTGATGTGCATTTGCTGTTCTGATGCGCTCCAGTATACATCACTAAATACATAAGTAATGTTTGGGTCAACTCAGCCTCCTACCCTCGTCCAGATAGGAAATGAGTAATAGTCTACGGGTTATGGGGTTAAGCCCAGTGCAACTGATTGAGGTGGTGGTATGTCTGCTGCTTGCACAGGTCGAATTCTTCGCTGGTGCAGACAGTGATGATCTGTGGCATTATCAGCTTAGCATTATTGTCAAGTTCTAGAGTTTCCTTTGCTTTCACTGTGAACCATATTTTAGCATTCTGTGCACAAAGTTGACTACTAATTCTAAATCTTTAACGTGGCCTAAGTAATAAAACTTTAAGGTCCACAAATAGAACCACAAGTTACAACAAACTCTGTATGCCTGTCTGAAAACCATGACAGTGTGTCATATGCGACAATGTCTGTTGGCCTGACGAACGTCCAAGATACGCGGAAAATGCGGCTGCCAAAGTAGCGGCGCCACACACAATCCACATCTGGATGGCATGTCAGGCAAACGTTGCAGGTCATCCAGCAAACAGTGGCAAGATGATGTCAAGTTGTCCATCAGCTGATTGATGGGCGGCGGCTGCATGTTGGTGTTGACCTTCGCAACGGCCGCGGGGTCTGGACCTCTCATGCCCAAGCCTCGCAAACCACACCTGGCGGCGAGTGACATCAGCAAAGCTGTACTCGGCTTGCAACCATAGCCCCAGCAGCTGACCATGACTGTAGACCTGGTTACGCATGGCTGAACATGTAGGACACACAGAACATGGCTGTGGCCAACAGTCTAGGTGGGCTTGAGCATGTAAGCCAAGTTTTCCATATTCCACGAGGGCTCAGCAAGCCGGAAAACAACATGAACCTTCGTACTTCAGAAACCACAGACCAGAGTGCAGAGGTACTTTCAGCATGTAAAAACACGTACAGCCACAGTATTCATGCAAATTTGTGAGACACGTGGAAAACGCAGCTGCCATGCAGCGGCGTCACACACACATCACGTTGTTATGTTTGTTTCTAGTGAAATGATCGTTTACGTTGCAGAGTGTCTGCATCGACAGGTGATTATAAACCAACACAAGCCACTGTGAGTCAAAGCGATGATGATGTACATGACACTGATGAGCAAGTCAGCAGGCATTCATCCAATAGTCCTGCAGGTTAAACAGAATATTAGTTAATTATGTTTGCATTTTGTAGTTGTTCTTTGCATGAACACATGTAAATCATTCCATCATTATCACTAGTTTTTCCATACAACTGTTGTATTTTCTAGAGCATTGCTATTTAAAAACTTGATATGCAGGTTATACATTAGGACAATGCAGTAGGTGTGGTTGGTAGTGGTTAGGTCTCACTGCATGCTACTTGCAAGCAATCTTGAGCGTAATACTATCCCACCATGTGCTTGCACTTGAGTCAGCTCGGCTTCTTACCCTGTGAGAGATGAGAAATGTATAGTTGCTTACTAGCTACAAGTGGTATGTCTGCTGGCTGCACCGTGGTTCAAGTTGTTTACTGTCACAAGCAGTGGATGGTTGCGTAATGTGCTGCAGTGTTATTAGCTCATGCCAATCTGCTGCCACTTCTGAGATTGCAAAGTGCTTCTAGTCTTGACTCATAAGCAATGCTGTATTAAGTACGGGATTGCCATTTTTACCACTCAGTAGAAAATATGCTGTTGAAGTTTTGCGAGTGTGATAATGTTGATACATAGCACGTTATAAAGATTATGGTGCAGGGCAACTGGCAGTAAGTCATGATGACGTTGGATCACAACACACCGATGATTCTTCGCCTGATGCTGTTCCAATGTCTGACCACCCACAGCAACCACCTGCCACCACTGGTTTACTGTCATCACCAGTTCGAGCAGTGACCATGGATTTTGCAGCGGTGTCACTTGACGATGCATGGAAAATGACGTCAGCTGCTGGTGGCAGATCAACTATTGGTTAGATCGACTTGAGTGCAGTTGCGTAGAATTGTACAGCAATTCCTTTATTGCAATTTTTCCACAGAGTGTGCTAGCGACAGAATCTTAAGAAATCAGTCATTATTTATGAAGATATGGACATAAGTTTGATGACACTTTTTGTGGTTCACGCTGTATGTAAATAGCAAATTACAAGACATGAATGTTATACTGTAGTCAAATGCTGCACAGATTAATTGTTAGTTACATTATTGGTTTATCGGTAATTCTACACTAACTATACCCATATTAATCTGCCATTCTAACTCACTATGTAATGAATTTAAATTATGCTACAATTAGTTTTCTACCCACAGTTTTGTATTAGGGTAAAGGTTTTTTGTACACTGACAATATGTGCTGACTAGCCGACTGTTTACTTGTATAGCTGATACATAGATGTTTCTTTTTGTTTAGGCTGTATCACTTTTTGTTTAAATTATGCTGGCTATAAGCACTTTTACTCACTCACTCTTCACTCACTCACTGTATTGTCAGCATTCACAGGACCCTGTGTTTGATGGTGTGAAGCAGGTTCAACGAAACACCGCATCGGACCCGCAAACCACTGAAAACGACCGCACCAGACGCCAAATAATTGAATAACCCTAACCCTAGCCCTAGCTCCATACCCTTTTATGAGAGGGTGTCTACATGACTTGTGTGCTCTGGACACTCAGGGAAAGCCGCCTCTGAGTGGTTTGTGGGTCCGATGCGGTGTTTCGTCAGAGTGATGTAAGGCTGTGTAGACCTTTGTACACCAGCCAGCAGTTTACATGTGTAACTATTAAATATTGTGTTTGTCAGCATCGCTGAACACAGAGGAAATGGATCGCGAGCATACAGAGCAGCATCACTGGGAGCAGCAGCTTCAGCAACGTGAAGACGACAGACTACGTCTCAGTGAGGAGGCATGTCAGCGTGAACAGCAGTCAGACAGACAGGACCAGGTAATTCGAACAACACCATGTAGTTTCTGGCATGCTGATGAAACGTTCTTTTGTCTCAGGCCCAAGCTTTGGCCTGCTTTTAAAAAGTATGTTTTAAAAACCAACCTGGCGAGCTTTGGGGTTTGTGTTTTGTTCTGGCCAATTTAATTGGGTTTTGGGACTTTAGCGCTAGATGCTAAACTGTTAGTCTAGTCCAGATGCACTGTACAAAAATTTCCTCAAAATCTAATAAGTGCACGTAACAGCATTAATATTCGTCTTTGACTTAGCGTTTGATTCAGTATAAAAATTAACGGTGGATTAATCATGTGACAAGTATTATAAGATTTTTGATAAATTTTTGTCAGGAGACGGATGTGCTGAAAAGTTCCAGCGAAGAGGAGCTGCATGCTGATGCAGTAACAGCGGAACCAGAGCGTGTTGCAGGAGATGCTAAATCCACCGTACTGGAGCCGAACGTCGACTGGGAAATGGAGAAATACATGACAATAGTTCGACAGCAGAGAGAAAAAGAAAAGATGGAAAAGCAAGTGAGATCCGGCAGCTGAACTAATTAGTCATTTACCCATGTGATCTCTGTAATGTTACAAGTGTTTTAGAGGCATCAATTGTTAGTTAGTTAGTTAGGCAGTTGATATCTCCGTTTCTCTGTTTTGTCTGTGAGCAGCTCTAAATTTTATTTTTGAATGTCTGGCCAGTGTATAAAAATGTACTGCATGGTTTGCCCGTCTAACCAACTGTCTGTCCATGTTGTAAGGACTCTTAAATCAAAAACAAAGATGTGCTGCAAAAACCACAATTGATGTGAATGTTTCCAGGGCAGGAGTAGTAACGATGAGACACTGGCCAGTTTCATTCACCTGTTAGGGATGCTGGTTATATGTGAATATGCGGCGATCGCATATTTTGCCAAAACCAGCATGTCGCATATTTTTCCACATATAGTGGCATTTTCAAAATCGCATATGCGAAAGTTATGCCGCGTATACCTCAAATTCAAAAATTCACATATAATCGCACATATGCCGCATATTTCCGCATATGCAATCGCATTTTTTCAGCATTTTTGTCCAACGTTGTTCTAAGACCGTTAAATATTTTTGGTGGCAAACGATTACCGGTATTTACAATTAGACGTTGACTATATTAAGTCAGAAATGTCAAAACTGTGCAGAATAGGCCTATTAATGATCATGATTATGATTCTCCGTAACTCGAAGTTGCATATGCTGGAAATATGCGGAAAAATATGCCGCATATATGCAGCATATATGCGCTGCATATTTCGCCATATTTTCCCACATATTTGCCTCAAAAAGTTCTGCATATTTTAAGAAAATTCTCCACTATAAACCAGCATCCTCAGCCTGTTTTTGGAACCAGTCAACTGGTATCAGAAACTGGTCAGTCTGTCATACTTTTCTGGTGCCAGAAACCGGCGCCAGTTAGAACATGTTCAGTTTTGGGCCGAAAACCAGCTGGAAAAGCTGAACTGTAATTGGTCAGTCTGAGCAGATGACAACAGTGCTTGTTTGTTTGTAAAATAGAGCGGCATTTAGTTTACGTTGCATTTTCTTTTGATTTTTTTCAACTACCTGAATGCTAAAACAGCGGCTATACGTCACCATTTTCAAAATTCTCAAAATCGGAATACATTTCTGTTTATTTTTTCTGCCAGTATGCCAGCTAAGTGTGTCATGGTTTCTGGCACCAGACAACAGGCGCTGGAAACAGGCCCCAGAAAATGGTCAATGTGTCATCAGCTTTAAGGCAGGTGGCCGGAGTGTGTTGTCACTGGGCCCAAATACTTTTTTAATTTCTTATGCTAGTCTCTTATTCCTGCTTGGTGGTCAAGACTACTGCACTGCAGTGCATTGAGAAATCTTCGAAACAAGTAGCAGCTGAGATGTACTATAAATGGCTTTTCTGTAAGCTGTTCGCACATTGTCTGGCATAATCCGCATGTCATTTCTGTATTGTTTACAGGCAGAGGCAAGAGCTAGTCAGTCATCTGAGAAAGTGAGTGTTTGAGAGCGTTGACTTGATTATAGTAGTAATGATGATGTAGTTTCATTTAAGCTTTATTCCGTTCTTGCATCGTTTATTTCTAATTTAATAATTACTTGTTATTGTCAGATGCAGCACACGGCAAGCTGTTAAATAACCATGCTGGCTTAAGCACAACCATTCATTATACAGATTCATTGTAGTTAATTAATTATCATATATAACTCACAAATTATATAAATGCAGCACAGTGCCATAGGTTTATTAAAACAAACACAGCGTGCATTACTATATTCTCATGTGTTTCACAGATGGGTGTAATTTTTTCGATGTTTTTTTTGATTTAAAGACTTGGTAAATTATTGTCTGTCACCCCGCATGTTTGTCATGTGAATGTCTAATATGAGTGTTGACTTGTCAGGATGTTTCGCCGCCACAGTCAGTGGATGATTTGTCAGTTGATGAAGATGTTAGGTTGGTTACATTTTTATTGAAAGTAATGCTTCATCGATTGCTTTTTACTGGTTCATGTCTATAGCAGTTTGGTGAAGTTGCGCAATATGTATCTGATTCGTTAAATACTTTCAGTTCTAGCGAGTCCGCATTTTTATGATTAGCAGCCGACATTCTGTGTTGCTCATATGATGTCACTGCTAAGATACCAGTATGCTTATCATGTTAGCAATTAGTACGAGTAGTTTGCATTGATATAATAGTCAACAACATATTCCTACTGTAATTTGACGTAGTGAATGATGATGATTAGTATCATTACTGTCAAACTAGTTACTAGTAACAATTTATATTATTAATGATAATAATAATGATAATGTCTAACAGTGTCAACTTACAGCGGAGCTGAACAGTCTATAACAATAAAATACGTAATAAAATACAATAAAATGACT
>Ga0056128_1005026_pt1 | contig 16602 bp, 9 predicted proteins | sample WorMetLIZISLAND2_FD_71113 | JGI IMG/M metagenome (GOLD analysis project Ga0056128, IMG submission 71113) | Marine gutless worms symbiont microbial communities from Max Planck institute for Marine Microbiology, Germany - Olavius geniculatus... ... | reverse complement strand
CGTATTTTCATGTCTCGCATTTTCATTTCCTGCATTTTCATGTCTCACTTTTTCCATTTTCACCCCTTATTTTTGGTGCCGCATTTTCATGTCTCGTATTTTCATGCCACGCAGTATGGTACCGCTTTTTCATGTCTCGTATTTTCATGCCACGCAGTATGGTGCCGCATTTTCATTTCTCGCATTTTCAGCGTCCCCTTTTGGCCTTCTGACAGTGACCGCGCGTTGCCACAATTGAATCGACTTACAAAATACCAAACCGAGAAGTGACAGAAAAAATGACATTGAAACGAATTGTAAGTAATAGCGGCTGCTGTATAACCTTTTATACACTGGCCGTCTGTGAATCTTTGTAGGTAGGCTTATAGAAGTGCGTTTTTTGGTCGTACGAAATATATACCGTGCCTCAGAAAAAAACAGTCAAAATTGTTTTTGTCATAACTTTGCCAAATTTTCACTAAATTTGATAATGTTTGGCGTGAAGATGAAATTATGGAAGGTGCACTCACTTTCCACCTCACCTACTTTATGTGAACACACTACCATGTGAAACATAGATGTTCCAAATTGTTGCGTAATGCTGAGTTATTAACAATGCAAACGCTGTAACGACTTAATTAAGCACAAGATAAATCTCAATGTAAATTATTTAGCAAAATCATAAGTTTGCATAACAACTCGCTTGCAAATCATCAGACTTTATGTCCAAAGTTGGCGCCGCATACAAAGACACTGGCTGATAGCGGAAACAACAAACGACTAATCAAACGGCATTCACTTATCGATTAGACGTGTTTTAAGCTCAGCAGTCAGCTATTTTTTGTCTGCTGTTTTACCATAAAATATTTCATACCACAAAATTATTAAACCACGTGGCACTTTCTGTCTAAACTCTAATTGACGACGCAAAAGTAAGCAATCCGATACCAATAACCACCGCGAGCATCTGTGTTTCGCACGGAAGTGCGTTGACGTAAATCAGGCTAGGTGGAAAATAAGGCATCTTTTTGCCAAAAACTATCAAAATTGGTGTAAATTTGACAAAGTTATGACAAAAAATTGACTGTTTTTTAAGACACGGTGAATAGGCTAATTCAAGCTGTCGACAGCAGTTAGGCCTATATTCTTCTCATTATGGCGTATTTCTTTGTTCGGCGTTACTTCTTTACCTGCTTACTTATTTTATCGGTAAATACTAATTACACCGTTTGTAGTGTTGTACACAAGAAAGCCTAGCTAACGCAAAGGGGAACGCGTGACAACTGTGCATGTTTGAAGGCCCACTGCGAACAAAATCTAAGCTCACCGATCTCAGCAACTGCCATTGGGAACGATGTATTTACATACGCCAGATGGCGACACCGTTTCGCGTGGATGCTGCCGTTTGAGTGGCCGAATGCGAGTATTTTGAAGAAAGTACCGAAGTTTGACGTCCCCGTACGGAGAATTCCTTGAACATACGGGGGCGAAATTTGAACAGTTGAAAACACGTTTAATGGCAAAAGTTTTTTGCAGGCTGTCCCCGTCTACCTCTAGCGATTTCAACGTAATTCGCTTTTGAAATGTATGTCGCAGCCCAAAATCGCCAAAAATCCATTAAAACCCTATTTTAATGTTCAAGGTCGTCCAAGGTCATTGCTGTCGATGGCAATCGAAAGCCCGCGTAAAACGTCCTATTGATTAATAGTAACCTAGGCCCTATCTCGCACTGTTTCTGAGATACAACGACTTATTGGTCAAAAATCGCAAATTTTCCCTACCCCCTCTTATTTAGCGTCCTTGCTCAAGGTGACTTTTTCGAATTTATGGAAAGGCTTTACTGATCCTGAAACTAGAGTTTTCCAGGCAGCTGACTGTGAGGATTTAGTTATCATAACTTGCACTTTTTTTGCTAATCCACCTGTGTGACAGACGGACAGACGGACGGAATTGCGATGGTTAAGACGCGCTACAGCAGTAGCTGTTCTCGCGCGTAAAAATACTGTCGTCGTTCATTATATGGTGCGAACTATTCGGTACAGCGCCGGACGGAGGGTTAATTTGTCGACGGCGCGCCGCACGCGGTGCTTTTCGATCGTCGTTGGTGGTCGGTCGTTGTTATGATGCGTGCGGTTGGCGACGAGCGAGTCTTTTTCCATTGAGCAGTGACGTAGCCGAATCCCGGACAAAAGGCCACTGGACATAAGGCCACTTGGATATAATTATAATTATTTATTCGACAGCTTATGAAAAAAAGTTATTGACTTTGAAACGTTAAACATTTTGATTAGTATTAGTATTTTGCTTTAAGTCACATTATTCGGTTTTAAATGATAATCGTTTAACTATGCCGTTTCTGCTATTTTGAGCGTACTCAACAATAAGAATCAGGCAATCATTTTGCATTGTCTCAGTAATTGCTCACTGCTCGAGTTATTGAAAATATTTAGGCCTACATGCGTAAATGGTAAACCGGTGGTAAGCTACCAATAAAACGTAGGCCTACCAGTAATTAATAAAGGTGACATTTGACAAATTTGTACAACTTATTGAACTGTTTTGTGTAATTTTCTTTGTCTTCATGTTCTTTGTATTAATTCATCGTCGTTGCTTGTGCGTCTGAAGTTATTATTCTTTTTATAAATATACACAACACTACAGCATCGTTATTTATTTACAGGCATAACAAAAGCTAGCATATCGTTTAGAAAAAACCTATATCGTATAAAACAACATCGAAAATATCAAAGTTATTGGAAATATGTAACATAAATTAACTCAACAAAACAAAGAAAAAGCTGCTTGGCCGTAAACTGTAAAACTATTCTAAAATTTTGTTAAGTACGTTTTAGTAAATAGGTAAAATTACATATCCCAGTGGCCTTTTGTCCGGGTGGCTTTTTGTCCGGGGGTGGCATTTTTGGTGGCCTTTTGTCCAGTGGCCTTTTGTCTGTAGCCAAGAGGGCCCATGGGGCCAGCCGCCCAATCCTCCAAACAAGACGTTGAAACCACGTTGAAACAACCCACTAAATGAGCCAATTTGGTCAGTCGATTCTCAAGAAAACTGCCACCAGATCTCATATTTTAAAGCTACAATGCACCCAATTCGATTTTGGCTGGACCTTCACTCCAGACCCTGCTGAGGGAGCATACAGACCCCCTAGCTGGATTTTAAAGGTTTTACTTATAAGGGAGGGAAAGTGGAGGGGAAGAGGGCAAAAGGAAAACAGAAGGGGAGAAAAGGGAGGGAAAGAAAGGGGAGAGAACGAAAGTGGAAGAAGAAGGGAAGGGAAAAGGAAACGAGCCCCAGTTCACATTTCTGGCCACACCCTGTCATTGAGACACGGCGCATGACACAGTCCGGCAGGGAGGCACTTTGTGTTGAATTCGTTGCCTGGCGTCGCACTCGCTGCCCTGCTATAATGACTATGTTTGAACGCAACGCTTGCTGTTTATGACACATGGAGCGGCACGCGACAACTTACCACATTACTCGGAACCGGACTGGGTGGGATTAGGAACGGGACAGACACCGACACTCCCATTACTTTGCCGGTCATGGAACCTTTCGCTGCAGGTTCACTTGCGTTCTGATGACGTGAGCCACGATAGGCCAGATCCATAGACCTCTGACCAGAGCATGTCGGAACGTTTTCCTTGCATACAATGTTTGCCTGTAAAGAAAAATTAGTGCAACATAAAATATTTAATTCCGATGCCCATGAAACGAAATCATTTCAGAACTAGAAATACGTTCTCTGGAACGAGGCATCTGTCCCGTTGCCACGCTATATAGCCTAGCAGCTGGGTTCTTTCAGCGTTTGACGCTCTTGTCAGCCTGCAGCCAATTTTGTCTTTGAATAAAAACGGTTGGTTGCCATGACAACAGGGATCTTCAGAAGAGAAATTTACATGACACAGTTGCATAGCCCGGGCCCGAAAATAGAGGGTAGGTGCAAACAGGGAGCAATTATCTTTTACGGGGGCCGAGTTGTAGTCAATTTTGTCCCAAAATTCGTTGCCATGGCAACAGTGGTCGGCAGGGGAAAAATTTTAACGACATCGTCGGATAGCCCGGGCCCGAAAATAAAGGGTAGGTGCAAACAGGGATCAATTATCTTTCACGGAGGCCGAGTTATAGTCAATTTTGTTTCAAAATTTGTTGCATGACAACAAAGGTCGGCGGCGGAGAAATTTAAATGACACCGTCGGATAGCCCGGGTCCAAAAATAGGGGGATAGGTGCAAACAGCGCGCAATTATCTTTTGCGTGGACCGAGTTATACCGCTTTGAAATCTCCATTGGCTGTAATGCAAAATTTTGCAACTTTTGAATGGTTGCTATGGCAACCATTAAATTGCCCGACCCTGAAAATAGGGGGTAGGTAAACACAGCGCGCAATTATCCTTTACGGGGACCAAGTTATACCACTTTGAAGTCCCCATAGGCCATAATGCATTTTTTCGAAAATTGAGGTAAAATAGGGGAATAATCTGTCCCATGCTATGCTATAGCAGTGGGACAGATAATGACGTCAAGATGCGCATGACGTTGTGGTTACGAGGTGTGTAGGCCTAAGCAGCGTTGCATCAACTTGCCAAGTTGTGCAATCTAGCGGTAATTTCACTGTCAAATGAATAAAACTTGGCCTACGTACCGTACTTAGTTACCGGTAGTTATCTGAATTTTTACATTTACATTTATGCCATCGCGCGTTTTTCAACATCACTATGTGTCGTCCTAATAGGCCGCGTTATGGGTCTGGCTCGTCCGTTTGTCTGTCTGTCTCGTACGGATTTGAAAAGAGGAAGACGCGAAAACCCCAAAATCGACGTCAAGGGCCCTGTCCCCAGGGCAGAAGCAACCGATGTACAGTGTACCAGTTTTCAGGATAAAATATCAACTGTCAGGCGGACGGCCGCATAATACGTCGATACTGGGCCGACATTTTTTTTAGTTTCTGCGACAACAGTGTCTATATATACTACAGAGTAGAAAGCCGGCAGGCGGGATGCTTAAGCCTAGTCTCCATCCAACGCAACGCACAAAACGCAATGCTCTTGCGTAGATTTTTTTGGCGCAAATGATGCAGGCGACGCAAGAAAAGAAAGCAACACAAGTAGGCAACGAACGCAGTAAAAACAATGAACACATGAAAATAGGCCCACGCAATCAACGCACCGGACTCAGGCAGGCCTGTCGCAACTTGCGAGCCACAGCGGAGCCTGGAAAACTCAATGGAACGCTGTCTGCGGTCTGGCGAGGAGGTTGTCCACGGAAAATTTTTGAAGATATCCCCACGGTGGCACAAGCCAAAAATGTTGCGCTGCTTCCGATAGGAGGCCCAGCTCTGGTCTATGGGCCGCATTTTCTTCTGAGGCGCCTGTTTAGCCGAACATTGTGGAACATACCTAAATCCCCGCCCTTAAAATGTTTAACAAATTATCAGCAGTTGTGCGAATACGACAAAGTAAGGCTCAGACGGATTGTCAGAATACTAAATACATTCATTTATTCAAGGAGTAGTCAGATCTGTTGAGAAAATTGTTGCAGAATATTAACGACTGACGTAAGCCCAATTAAGATGATCCGTATTGCTGTCGAACATATAGGAACATATTTTTTCACTGATGGCGGAGCCCCTCAAACGTCGCGGGGCCCGAGAAAATTTTCCCGCCTTTCCCCTTTTCCCTCCCGTCTCGACGGGCCTGGACGCGCAGTAGACACAAACGACGAAACGGCCAAAATCCAAGGATAGAAGCCATGTTTATTTTTTGCGTTGTATGCGCTACATTGGATGGAAATTAGGCTTTAGTCGGCCGTCAGCGTACTATAATATTATTGTTAATCGGACAGCTGTCGTGTAATGTCGGCACTGCAGTGGTTACTGTCACGGTAGCCGTTGATTAATGTGCGACAACCGTGACACCGTGACGCGCCTTGTAGGCCTAACACATGTAGTCCCACTCTGGTACAATGTGCACGCTAGACCTCGGCTTCAACGGCATGTAATCCGCGTCCATTCACTGTCACTCACCGCCAGCCACCTGTACCTTGAACGGACGCCAATAACTTGAATTCACGGTGATCAAAGCAAACGAAAACAATAACGAGTCAGTCAAAAATTAAAGAAAACGAATATAATAAGTTTCAGATTCTGCACGTTGAGTTTGTATTAAATGCTTTCGTCAGATTTTATTAGTGACACCAAAACGGCAGACTGGCTTGTCAAAAAAACTCGGAAAACATTTTGATACGATACGATGTGACACGTTAATCCACAACACGAGCTAGCAGAAAAAAACTGACCGTTGCCAGCTAAGTTACCCAGACAATTGAAGAGAAATTAAACGTGAAAAACTAGCATAAAATACTTCACAAAGTGCTGATAAAAATTGAAATTTCAGTTAAGTTCACTGCTGCGCTCTGTACACGCCTTATAACACTGATGGTGATTAGAATGATGATGAGAGTATACCGGGGCCGGATTTTATAACCTCTGTTTGGTAAAATGTGGGGCTCTGGCTATATTATTTTTGTTCGTGAAATAAATAAGTAAGACATATCGCAAAGTCAAGATTTCGCAATACGGTTTACAGACTATACAGGCCTACATAGACCGCCCGTGTCAGAAAACGTCGAGCTGCACCAATTGGAGTTTTAAATGCCACAACACGTCACATAGAGACCCACATAGGCCTGCAAATGTCTCGTTTAGTTGCTGTCCGACGTTCCCTGATCAGTTTTTTTGGCCTTTTTTGCTAAACACAATGCCTGGTAGTAACGGGATGATGCTGACTGTACGTTTGCAGGCGTCCGGCTCGGGTCGTCGATGCGTGTTCAGAGAGCAGCATTCTGTCGACCACTACACTCAATTCCAGTCGGTCGTCGAGCACGGCTGGTTGATCGGCTTCAGTCGGCGCGGTCGGCGTCTGTCCTCCAAGTCGCGCCGTGCTACCGCCCGTCGTCGACGACGACGACGACGTTGTTTCCAGTTCATCAAGACGCTCGTGACGACGGACCCGACTGCCGGGCCTCCCACGATCAGCTACGAACGACTCTATTCCGTACTGCATCATCCGCGGGATCACGTGACCTCGGGCAATCCCACGTGATGCATAATCCGTGATGTATAGTCGTGATCACTAAGTCCTGATCCAAGTTTGAGGCCAACGTACACGAATCCGAGTTTAAGTCGTGGAAAAATAAGCACTCGGGTCCGAGTGCATCACCGCGTGTAATAGTTCTTCCCTTCTTCTCCTTCGTGTACACGAAGGCCTTGCGGATAGATGCGTTCAGTCTTCTGACGGCGCACATGGAACGTCTAGCATACGGCGGCATGACACGACGCCGCAACGGTCCCAACTACTACGGTACCGGATGGCTTCGCTCGTCTCGAGAAAACTAACAGCAATTGCTGGGACTGGTTGGATCCCGAGAATTCAGAAAAAAACCAGTCTTGTTGTCTACCATCGCTAAATGTCTACACGAGAGCGTTTCACGCTGAAATTCTTTGACATCTCAAGCGACAACGCATAAAAATCGTCATTATCACTGCGAGCAGTTAGCGCTAGCGGATCCAGGGGGAGGGGTAATCCGGCCATGTTTTCTTTTCCAGTCATACGCAGTGGCCAGTTCGGTTACATTCCTTTTTAAAGCAGCATGTGAACATAATAAAAACATTGAAAAAATACAAACTGTTTAAGCGGAATGATGCAAATGATCCCCAAAACTCTTTCAGCTTTTAGAGAACTTTACCTCTTGACCCCCTCACTAGAAGCTCTGCTCTTGGACTTCGCTGGAGGTTAAGCCCCATCCCAAATATAGCCGTGCATTTTCTCGCTTGTCATGGTCCTATTCGTATTCCAACTTTTGGATTCGCCAGTAATAGTGAAAATAGCACGAAATAAGTCCATTTCGCATTGTTTTTATGTATATACACTGTGTCTCAAAAAGCATCCCCGACATTTTTGACTGTAACATGAAAACCAATTATCAAATTTTGATAATTTTTGGTAAAAATATTTTTGACATAACTTGCAATCAAAAAACCGTTTAGTTTTTTTACCGCACCCAATGTATGCTTCTACACTACCTAGGGAAATCAGATCAAGCGAAATATATGACGTTGAAATAAACAGAAAACCTGAAAAAACATATCTACCTTATCGATCGTAACTTGAACAAGGATAGCAGATTTTAATAATTTTCGGTAGAAATATTTCTGACATAACTCGCTATTAAATAAGTGTTTTAGTTTTCACCTCACCTAACATCTGCTTTTGCACTACCTAGGGAAAGCAGACCAAGTATAATACGTGTTAAAATGAATAAAATGAAAAAAAACATCAATAAGTTTTATCTATTTTAATCTGTGGGCCCCAATAGCCAGTCTATTACAAGGTTTGACTGTCATGCAATAGTGTGTCTACCAGATGAAGTTTAGGAATGTTTGTGAAGTCAAGAAGCAACTGGTACAGCCTGGATTGGTCTGGAGCAGAACATTATCGATACTGCTGTCAATGAATGGAGAAAGCGTTTGTTTGCCTGTGTTCACATAGTGGGCCAACACTTCAAGCAATTTTACTGCATGCAGTTGAAAAATCAGCATCTAGATAAAATGTCAGCCAAAGTGTCAGAAATGTAAACAAAATGTGTAATTACGCGTTATGTTAATTAAGCAATCACATCGCATTGGATAATAAAGTGATATTTTGCTGGTTGTGTTTTCGCCAAGTTGTGCAGAAACAAACGCTAAGTAAAATGGGAAACTGAATGGTCATTTGATGGCACGTTGTTTCTGGAATATTCGTGCCAAAAATTGTCAAAATCCGATAATTGGTTTTCAAGTTACAGTCGAAAATGTCGGGGATGCTTTTTTGGGACACAGCGCCTACGATTCGAACTTCTGTTTTGACATATGGCGCGTTACAAATGCAGACTACTTACTTACTTACCTCGTACATTTAATTGTTGATAGGCCCTGTGTTTGTACGGGGCTGTAATTATCTATACGTCAAAGAGATTACGTTTGTTGGCTTGTTTGTGTGTACGCCAATATTGCACAGGTTTAATCAAACAGTTACGGATAGATTCGTGTACTTAAATTAACCCCAACAAGTAGGGGGCCCTATGCATAGACTTACTGGTTACTGCTATACACTGTGGCTGTTTTTTTGTTAGTTTTGTACGGGTGCACAGCATGCATGCCGAAATGTAAGCTTAAACATGCACATTTACGGGTATAGTCGATCGTCTATAGAACAACTTTACTAGAGATTTCTTCGAAATGATAGTGCGCTATATAAATGTTTATTTATTGTTATTATTATTATTAACCAAGGACAAAAAATTATTTCGAAATACTCACCCGCCCCCCTTGGCATAAAATTTTTCATACCCATTCCTCGAAACAGCAAACTAAAACTTATACGATAGCAGGGCCGCACACGAAGTAGCCCAGTTTTGATCGCAACCAGACAGAACAATAAAGTTGTCAGTTTTGTATAAGAAGAACATACATATTATTTCAACAATTGGACGGAGATCTGCTGTCAAAATAAGTTAGAAAACAATGCTGTCAAAAGTAGCCATGAGCATGTAATAATTCTAATAAATAAGTTAAACACTACGTCAATAATTGTTGGATAATTTGATTTAGCAGACTATTTTGTACCAACCTAGCGCAACAGGCGCAGCGTAATTAATGAACCAAGACTGTCCTTCAGTTATTGTTGCAAATTACAAATGCATTAATAAAACTAAAATCTCGTTTCTTGCCAGTGTAGGTTACATAAACTAATATTTAGACTGTTTTTCTGGTATTGCTGTAAATGTTCAATAGTTTGTGCAGTGTACGTATAAGCCTACTGACAGACTTGAATAAAATTATTGCTGTTGTTGTTATTGTTGCCAGCCTTGAGTTACTTTTTATGCTGTCTATCACTGGCGTGTCATATACACTGTGTCACAAAAAAATCCCCGACATTTTCGACTGTAAGTTGAAAAACAATTATCAGATTTTGATAATTTTGGTACGAATATTTTTGACACAACTTGCCATCAAACTACCATTTAGTTTCCCATTTCACCCAATGTTTGTTTCTGTACTATCTGGGGAAAACACAACCAGCGAAATTCGCTTTTTATCCAATGCGATATGATTGCTTAATTAACATAATGCGTAAAAACACATTTTTCACCTTTCTGACACTGTGGCCGACGATTCATCCAGTTGTCTATTTTTTAACTGCCTGCAGTGAAATTGCTTGAAGTGGTGCCCCACTATGTGAACACAGGTAAAAAGACGCTTTCTCCATTCATTCACAGCAGTATCGATAATGTTTTGCTACAGACCAATCCAGGCTGTACTAGTCGCTTCTTGACTTCACAAACATTCCTAAACTTCATCTGGTAGACAGACTGCTGCATGACAGTCAAACCTTGTAACAGACCTGTTGTTGGGGCCAACAGATTAGGATAGATGAAATTTATTGACGTTTGTTTCATTCATTTGAGCACGTATTATACTTGGTCTGCTTTCCCCAGGTAGTGCAAAATCAGACGTTAAGTGAGGTAAAAACTAAAACATTTATTTAATAGCCAGTTGTGTCAAAAATATTTTAGCCAAATATTATTAATATCTGCTAATCTTCATTTAAGTCATGATCGACAATGTTGGGGATGTTTTTTTCCAGGTTTTCTGTTTATTTGAACACATTTCGCTTGATCTGTTTTCCCTAGGTAGTGCAGAAGCATACATTGGGTGAGGTGGGAAACTGAACGGTCATTTGGTGGCAAGCTGTGTCAGGAATATTCTTACCAAAAATTATCAAAATCTGATAATTGATGTTCAAGTTGCAGTTGAAAATGTTAGGGATGTTTTGGGGACACAGTGTAGGTCTAATTATAAATACTGCCTACAATGTTTTGGTCCAGAAAAACACTTCACATATTGCAAAAAGTTGCACAGCAACATTTTTTGGCAAATAGGCCAGTTGTTTTTAGCAAATAACGTAACACGTAGATAGGCCGAATGTCACTATTTTAAAAGAATCGCTAACAACAGTGATATGAAGCATATTTTTTCGCAATGTTTTTCGTGCACTTAAACGATTTAATGTTACTTTTGGTATTTACGTGTAAGTCAAAAAAATCTACAAATTCGCCAGACGATGACACTTTGGCTCAGCCTCTACGTTCCTGTCGTTGTCACTGCATTTGTGACCTCGACGACCTTTGACCCCAACTTGACCTAAGTCTTCCCGGCGGATCAACATGATCGTCTTACTCTAGTGTAGAGTTTTAAGGCGCGTACAGAGGGACTTGACTAAATTGAACTAAAGAGAACTGACCAGTGGGCGAGCAAAATGCATTGCTCGCCCATTGATCAGTTCAGTTTAGTTTAGTTCAGTTCAGTTCAGTTACGTCGCTCTGTACGCGGCTTTAGACTTCATGTCGCCGCAGTCGAAAGTGAATCAAGCGATCAAGTAATGCTGGACGCTGAAAACACATATCCTCGCTGATCTGTTTTTTTTTCCGAATAACGGTGTGTGCAGGGCTATTTTTACACTACCGCGAACAGAGTTAGCCTGAAAATGCACCATCTAGCGGTTGGGCTCCGTACTGACCCAGAAAGAAATGAAATGAAAGTCTTGACTCCCAAGTGCGGAATTAGAGCTCAGTACGCCACGTTGTTGTTGCAAGGCGCGATGTAATACCCCGTTTACACGATGAGGCAAACATGAAGCAAACGTATTCAATATACACGTGCACGACGTATACTCTAAGTTCTCTTCATGTTTGCTTCATCGTATAAACGGGGTATAAACTTTATTGTCACATCAGCTGTAAAAACAGTATACTGAACAATGAAGCATAACTAGGCTATGGTCAAGTAACGTAGCTCAAGCAGACGCAGATTACCCTGTACATTTACAAGTAAAACACTGTACGGTACTATTCGTAGTTTGTTTAAAACAGATAGCAAAGTACGTAAAACACATATAACTAAAAAAGCAAACAATCTACTTGATAGGCCTACTAATCATAGTAGGCTAAACCCTGTTTGGAGTGGCATAGAGTAATTACAAAATTGTGTTTAAGCAATAGAAAGTGACTGCAAAAACGGATCTCCCAGGCTCACAAACAGACGGATCAGACAATGGGAAAATTACTGAATTTGACAAAACAGATAAAAACAAAAAACTCCCCTATTTTGGGAGAAGAGGTGTCCGTACGAAATCGGCGACTGTATCTTCGGATGGGCCGTTGGTAAATTCCTATAGGCTGTTAACACTGACCAACTGCGGCTTTTTGCTGTAATTTGCAACCAAGTACTTGGAGTAGGGGTCAGTACTTCTGTTCAAGGGATGGGGAATCGTAGGGGGTCTAAATTTGTAGCACAGGGTAGTTGTCGGGCAACGCCATTTCCTTCTTTAGACAGTTATTTTATAAGACGTACAGTGTACTCTGTACCGTTTAGCTACAATATATAATCTACGTTACAAACAGAGAGACAGACAGAGAAACGACAGACGTTACAACATCGTCATAAACGCGACCGTTAGTACGGTCGGCTAAAAAGTATTTTTTACTCTAGGCTAATTTGGTGCCGACAAGAAAGATAAGTAAAATGCATTAGGCAGAGTTGAACATCGCGCTTGACTACTACACCATAGATGTGTTAGGTCTAACCCGTAATCACTACAGCTATCCTGACTGTGCTTTCTCACACGCTGACTAAGCCAATAGTTTAGTTATTACTAGTTACGCAAGCACACATCTCTAAAAACTGGCATAGCCTACAATGTTCACGTAAAATGTTCCTACTGTAAACAGTAATTGTTTGACGAGTGGACAGTGGAAACGGAAACGCCAAACTCCATCACTCTGATTAGTCGTGAACGTGTGTGTCGTACTGCAAGTCGTACTGCAAACTGCTCAGAGTGTTCTTTCGTGTGTCACCCTTAAATTATTTTCTCAATGGTTTCCTTCCTCTCGCAGCAAATTTTCGCGACGCCACTGGCTTCAACAAATCGAAGGCGGTGGAGCTTGGGACTGTGCAACTAAGACCTGTAAAACCTGCGCTTCCGGTTTCCGTCCGTCCCTAGAAAAAAAACCGCGTCCGTGAAATTTTTACTGAACCTTCAAAAATATCAGTGCAGTTTTTGGTATGCTTTCGAAGTTTTTTTTTTCTGAAAAATACTGTTTGCATACAATCTGAAATGTTGCAGTAACTTTTCTGAAATTTTCGTGAGTACTATTTACGATGTGTCAGTTTGTTTCAATAAGTTGTTGGGGGGTAATACTAGTCACAACACGTCATGATATAAAAATCAACAATAAAAAAATTCCGCCGCTTTCCGTCCCTAGTTTTTTTGCCGGTTGCAACCAAAAGGCCTAATCGTTGGGTTTCAACTTGATGGCGGGTCGCGGTTTGCGATAGAGGACAAGATTTTGTTGGAACCACGGCTCCACGGAGACGTTTCTTAGTCGCTTCGTAGCGTCGACGTCGAGCGTCAGTCCTCGTTGCGTCAGCAGCGTGCTGACGTAGTCTGCGGTACGCGCGTTGACGTGCATAGCACCGGGCTGCGTCGGCACAGCCCAACTCAGCACGACTCCCAGCCTCGCTGGCCTACAATTTCACAGTACAGTATTCTTTTACTGCAGTCAGTTCAGTCCAGTTCAGTAACATTATTTCGTTCATTTGAGTCTTATATGATAGCTGCGCTAACGCGTAATATCTGCGTAGGTACGGCTCAGTCTTCAGCTGGCTGATGGACTGGTCTGGTGGTCAATATGACGTAGCCTTCAGCTCCGAAGGCAAAGGAGGGCATGATGTTAGTTGTTAAGCGCTGCCGTTCAGGACTGTAGGACGCGCTATACAAATTTCTTCGATTGATTGATTGATAGATTGATTGATGGACCAGCAGCCGAGAAGCTTCGTGGACCGAAGCCCACAGTTCTCGTCATCAGTGTGGCCAAATCACCAACATCAGCGGCAAATACAATTTACATGCAATTTATACAATTACCGTACGTCAACATTAACTCAATCATTTCATTCATTTATTGAGACACACACACATAAAATATTGCCTGCGGGCTGTAAGCTGCTGGCGCGGTAGAGTGAAATATATACGATCACAAAAATATAAATTTACTGTAATAAAATGACTAACAAAAATGACTGAGGAAGACGTCTTTAAATATCATTATTCTAACTAGTTAGTTACAAAGTGTTTGCCTGATGACGTTGTCGAGAACGACTGCCTCGAACTCTGCCGGTACGTGTTCGAGCACCTCCAAGCAGACGACCCAGTCATAGCGACCCAGCCACAGCTGAGGTACTGATAGGTCCAAGTAGCGCACTGCGCCCGAGCTGTTCTCCTCGCTGAACGGCGCGCCATCGTATGAATCGTACCGTTTCACCTGCACCGACAACTCACGTGTAAGTAAGTACGGCAAATAAAACGTAAAAGCCTTAATGCATCAACGCCAAAAAGCCACTAAAGCGCTGCGTAGACCTACAATTAAACCAGTATTTAGGTTAATCTACATCCATGCACTTAGGGCATATCACAACAAACTATAAACACCCTTAAAAGTGTCAAGCAAAATGTGTCATTTATGCCAAAAAGTACTATTTTTAGCACAGAATGGTTTGATCTTTTGGCTCGGAGCAGATGGGAAAGTTTATGAAGCATAATGTTATCGCTAGAAAAAAGAATTAATAGTGAAATGGGTTAAGTGACGAGAGAAAAAATGCAATTTGCCTTCATATGCTTTAAGGTCGTTTTGGTAGCATATACTCACCTGAAAAAATCTGGAAAAGTCAAGAAATTCCAGTATGGTCAGGGAAAAGTCAGGGAAATGTCAGAGAAAACTGTTTTAGGCCTACCCCATTAGGCAAAATTGGTGGTACCAATTTTTTCTGCTCTCTTCGCTCGCATATTATTTGTACCCCCGCACTTTTAAATTGGTGGCGCTACCCTTGGTTGAAAATCAATTGCTTGGTCTAGCTGGGGGTCTACCTCCCTGTCTCCCTGGTGTATCGTTGAATCTTTGCCTGCCCTACTGGAAAAGTCGAAATTTTATGCGCTCTGGAAAGTGATCACCCAAGAAGTACGTATTAGATGATAGCTGAATGTAACGAGAAAAAAGGGGAAAAGGAAAAGTTGAAGTACGAAATGAAAAAAGTGTGGCCCCCTTACACATGTCTTGGCCCCCCTTGGCCTCCCCACTCATAAAAAGCTGGCGCCGCCACTGCATGCACCGGCAATGCGCCGGGAATCAGCGGCGTTGTGCAGGGTTTAAAAGTTGTGGGGGAGAGGAAGTAGCAGTTTTCTGATACAGTTGCAAATTTCCGACAGAGGAGAATATGGGTGCTCAGAATTTCGATTTTGTGCCACTAAATTCTGTCAAAACGGGGGACTTCCAGTTTTAAATTTTGTAGTTATGAAAAAAAATCGTCGGACAAAATAAAAATTTTTCCCGACGGGTTGCAATTAAATTGCCCCCAGTTCTTCCCTCTCTGCATGACGCCACTGCCGGGAATTCATAAAAAGAAAGTCCGGGAAATAACACAAAACTGGTGAAAAAGCTGAAGAAATTAAAAGAGCTATCAGTATTGATTACGACGAAGAAGAGGAATGATAATTTTGCAAAAGTATGGATCACAGATCGAGAGACTGTCACCTTCAAAAAAGTATCAAGGTGCATCCAAACAACTAGGTCTACAGAAGCACCAATCTCCGGCGGTGACTAACCAAGACGTCAAGCCAAAATGGAAGCAAATCAGCGATTCGATGCGAGGTCGGAATAGTTTCAGCGCATTGTACCTGTCTAATAAAATTTTGTGCAATGATGCTTCTCTGTCACTCCTTCCATTAAGTGTCACGTACGTAGTTAACGTTGCATGCGAAACACGTCGTCTTCATAAGATGAGTGTAACTCTGGTAATGGAACAGCTACTTTATGCTAGTTTATAACGTAGGCCTATTTCTAGTTTTAGGATTGTCTTCTACGGAAAAAGAAAAAGTTTATGTTTTACCATTGTCAGCTTATTTTTTGACCACGAGATTATTCGAAAAGCTAAGACAGAATTTTGATTAAAAAATCTTCGAAGGGGTGTGGACTAGAGTGCCGTGGCTGAAATAACAAGTGGTTAGAATTTGGCGGCGATCGAGATCACGATTAAAGTAAGTTTTATTCTCCTAGTAGTTCTAGTTATTTATTTATTTTTATTTTTATCGTTTACATAATCATATCCAAAACGTGTATGTACACTGTGTCTAAAAAAAACCGGACCCTTGCTACCTTTTGCAATAACTCCAACAGTCCTGGTTCAGTAGCAATAAATTTTGACAAAAATAATCGTTAGGGAATCAGCACTTCATAGCATGTGTTACTTTGCGAGAAATTTTAAGAACAGAGTACCAGCTGAGGTTTTCTTGTGGCACCAACAGTACAGGCAACTGCACTGCAGTACTCCAACGAACCAACAACGTCAGTTACGAAATCATTAAGTGTTATAACGCCAACGTTTGAAGTTGAACGAACTGTTGATTAGCAACATCATAGTCAGAAGTTACAGCAGATGTTCAAAGTGCTGTCCCTTTA
>Ga0056128_1005025_pt1 | contig 16602 bp, 8 predicted proteins | sample WorMetLIZISLAND2_FD_71113 | JGI IMG/M metagenome (GOLD analysis project Ga0056128, IMG submission 71113) | Marine gutless worms symbiont microbial communities from Max Planck institute for Marine Microbiology, Germany - Olavius geniculatus... ... | reverse complement strand
GCCACGTGCTGGCTTCGCATTGGTGCCGTGCGGACATGCGCGCTTCTGTGAACCGTGTGCCATGCGTGTGTCAGAAGACAATTAAGACAAACTGATACCTACAGTTCGTATAACATTCATGGTAACAAAAAAACTTAGTGAGCAGATACTCGAACATTGAAACAAGTCTCGCGATGTCCACCCTTGCTACATGGTCTCACGTTGTCCAGTCTTGCGATGTCAGTCCCCACAATTTTGATGGTCTCGCGATGTCAGGTCTCGCGTTTACAGTCGCCCCATTTATACCACTTTACCTACAATATGGTGTTTTACGTCACTATCATTAACATTGTGCGTTAGCGTATACGAAGGTCATGTGTAGGCTAGGCTTATATTGCTCGTACATTACATTACCAGAATGTTTCTGTACTGCTGATTCTGCGACTGCCAAGGTGTGCCGGCAGATGGACCGCCCGCCAGGTCACGCTCGACCACCCGCAGCTAGCGTGTCGACGCCGTGCTTTTATCTGCGGTGGGTCGGCGGACCACCCAGGACGCCGTGCCGCCCGCCCTGCCTGCTTGCTTGGATCGGGTACGCAATTTCCGCCACTGTCCGACGAAGCGCGAAGCGATCCGACGAAAATGATAATCCATCGAATTTGCGCAGCTCTAATCTCGGCTGCTGAGTGGGGCTGCGACTCGAATCCGAAATTGTAGAAATGTGGTGGTGGGCATCGGTCTTCCACAACTAGCAACCTAACCATACCACGCTGCAGATTGTCAACATATGGCACTCGTGCTTTCAGCGTTGCTGGCTGGTTTAGCCTGCTGGAACGCGCTTCCTGACTACGTGACTTTAAGCAGCAGTTAAAACTATTTTTTTTATTTTGCAGATATTGGTGATAATTTCTAACACTACTGTGGCGCATTAGAAACTTTTGTAGATGCGCTCTAATGCGTTTTGCATCGGATTGGTTTGCGCATAATTTCATATATACGTATAGCGTATAACATATCGAATACTTCGGACAATTTAGTGACTTAGTGATTTATCAACGAGTAGACCTACTCCAGCGCTCGTTAAGCTGTTCGTTGAGTACTCGGGTAGCTAATTAATACTCGGATAGCGCAGCTCTGTTGCTGATGTTGCGAAGCGGGAGATTAAGAGGGGGAGGAAGAGCAGACCGGGGAGGAGAAGGAAGGGAACGAAGGGGCATCGACATGTATTGGTATCAGGCGAGCAATGAATTAGTTGCTCGAATAATTATAGCAGCGTATTTGTTGTATTTACGCGCACAGGCGTTTCTCGGCGTGGTGACGGTTGATGACCGGTTTGATAGTGCAGAAAATCGCTGCAAACTGCGCGCGTTAACTAAAAGTCGCACTTAAATGAAACTCTGATGTCTTGCCGAAGTCTTGGACGATGCTGATTTTGTTCGACGACTTTCAAACGGTTCTGACGAACCTTTGTCAGTTTGAAAGGTACGTCTCTGATCGAATACTATTATTATAATACGGCTGCAAAAATAGAAATTAAGTTAAAACGAAATATGTGTGCTATTTTCCACCAAAAATGCGAGAGCAAGTACTGAAAATCTTTAAAAACAAGATAATGTTCATACGAACACGGAGTCTGTCCAATGCATTTCCATAGTTTACAGTATATGTCTGTATAAATATAACTAGTGAGCCGTTTAGACCGGTAGAAAAAAAATCAAACAGTTTAATTTCAAATTGTACAGCAGCAAAGATCCTTTCATTTTTCTGTATTATTTTAACTAAACAACAGACATTGTCAGTCACGAGACCATTCGATTCGTCACTAGCCCTTTACTATAAAAGGTTCATCGTCACCATGCGTCTATCTTGCACCGTTATGGAGATGGCGCCTCAAAGATAATGGAATCACGAGTTTGACCTTTTGGGGTCACGTGACGTCATCGGTTACGAAAGAAAGATGGAGGAAAGGAAAGAGAAAGAAGAAGGGGAGGGGAAGGAAAGGAAAGGGAAAGTGGACGGGGAAAAGAAAGGGAAGGGGAAGGAGTAAAGGAAAGAAAGCTAAAAGGAAGAAAAATGGAAATGGAAAAAGGAAGGAAAATGAAAAAGGGAAGGGGAAGGGTAAAGGAAAGGGAAAGGGGAGGGAGAGGGAAAAGAAAAAGAATAGGGAAAGGAAAAAGGAGGGAAAAAAAGTAAAAAGGGGAATGGAACGGGGAAGGGTAGGTAAAGGAAAGGGGAAGCGGAAGGTAAAGAGAAGAGAAAGCGGAAGGGAAATGAAAAAGGAATGAAGAAGGGGAAGGGAAAGGGTAGGAAAATGGGGAAGGGAAAGGGGAAAAGAAAAGGGGAAAGAAAGGAAAGGGGAAGAAACGGGGAAGGAGAAGGGGAAGGGAAAGCGAAAGGGAAATGGAAAGAGAAGGTGAAAGGAAGATAGCTAAAGAAATGTAGGACGCACGGACGCACAGACATAAAGGTGATACCCGGTGTCGTCTCATTTCGCCTAATCTCATTTCGTTACAGACACGACAGTCAGGGTTAGGGTTAGGGTTAGGCGAAATGAGATTAGGCGAAATGAGACCCAACCACTCTACCCAATGCTATGCATAGCATTGGCAGACAAAAATTAGCGCACTTCAACTACTAAAAATATCAGCATAAATAAACGTAAGCGTACAGTGCAAACAGATAAAGTGTTGCACGAATATTGATGCATGCGCGTAATATAATTCAACTGTTGATTATTTGAAACAAAAAGGAATGCATAACCACTTTATTTTAGTTTTGAATGGATGAACGTTTCAGAGGTGCGTTTGGTAACTCGCGTAAGATTCTTTTCTCTTTATTACATATTTTCACTTTCAAAGGAGAGAAGGCCCGTGCATATACTCCCTTTTTCACATACGTCCCTGCATATAACAGCACTTATAGAGTCCTGGGTGTCAAACTGGCGTGCAAGGCCGGGACTGCATACCATGGATCAAGCTGATGCTTGCAGTTGTTGCAGCTGATGGCACAATGCATGCAGCGTGTGGGCTCAGAATAATAATTGATTTCAATTGTTCTCCGCTCGCATCCGCGCCAGTGACGTCTCGACATGACGCGTGCCATGTAGTTAGCAGCAGCAGCAGCAGCAGAACGTGTTATTTCGCGGTGCCAAGACGGATGTGACATCGAAACGCGCCCCTATTGTCATCGCGAGGAGCGCGACGCGTCGTCAAGTTATTATACACGGCTTCGTCATCATTATCGCCATTTCACAGCCACACCACACCACCATTGCAGACGTCCTCTCCATCTTCTCGTCCATCTTCAGCCTGTCTGACACTGAATGGCCACACACACGTCTTCTTTCGTTTTCTATTTCTACCAAATTTCGCCCTTTCCGCGCTGCTTTTTACAGAGCGTGATTTTATTGACTTAGGCATATAATTCGGTAACTTTTACGTTCATTCGTTGTTATCTGCATGTGCGTTATTGCAATTGTAGGCTAAATCAGTGTTTGAATTGCCGAGGGTTGTTTTTCAACCCTTCCCAACACAGCGTCAAATTCTGTACTGGAGGGTCAGCTATATACTATACACTGTACTGTTACATATGATTTACATTACAATTTTAGTCAGACTCCGACGGTCGAAAAATTTAACCTCTCAGCTAATTTTTTTTACAATTAAAACACTGCTATAAATAACCTTAACTTTACAAGGTAAAGGTCCGGCACTTGTTGCACCGCCGCTTACATGAATCAGTCTTATAACCAGAAGCGCTTTACAGTCTCGGAAGCCAGCTGATTGGCCTGAGTGTTCTACATTGTAGACTATTTAATGTCGTGCATAGTGCAAACAGGTGCTTGCAGCACAAATTAAGCGAATGAATTAAATAAATGAATTACTAAACACATGCACGGAACGGTCGGCTGTTTTGCATAATGTTATGTGAGAACCGTTGTCCATTTATCTGTCTTACTGTCTGCAGTGTAAAAAATATATCTGTGCAGCCAGCACTGATGTGTTGCAAACAGTAAAAACAGTAACTTTATAGCTGATCAACTGTTAGCCGTAATATTTGTTTTATCTTTAAGGTCGGCTACGCCTAAAAGTATGCTGCTTCCGCGGTTGCAGCTGGTGAAAAATTAAGAACGAAAGCGGAATTTTTAATGGTTTGTTCTTATTTCATGACATGTCGTGTACGATGTGCAGCCTAATATTACACAATAACTGGTAATAACAAATTGCCACACTGAATAGTACTCTTGATAGGCCTAACTAAAGTAAAGGTATAGGCCCATATGCAGACCGTTTTTGTCAATAAAACTTTGAAAGCAAACTAAAAATTCAAAATATTTCTGAGTTTCCTATATAAATTTTAGGGACGCAGTCTTTAAGGACGGACGGCGACCGGAAGCACAAATTTTTAGGCCCTAAGAAAATAAATGCTTTTGGCGTTTGAGATGTGGCGACGTTAGCCACTGCTTTGCTGGGTGTGCCGGTAAAAGAATTTCGAAATGAAGTTACAAAGTAGTACCGTACGAAGTTTATTGTCTTACTTTCTCGATCACCCTCTATGTATGCACGCGGTTAATTTATACAGCGAAGCGGCGCTGGCTGTTTGATCGGTGTACATATTATTGACTCACAATTATGTCGATTGCTCATCCGCTGCAATCATCCCACGCGTTGCTGCAGAGCTTTCTCATCGCATTCGAAATTTGCATCGTTCACCCAACACTGCACTACTGTGATGATTGCTGTGCATTGTATTTATCTGTCATCTGCAGCGTCAGTCAGGCCCATAACGGTATCAGGCCAATGCCGGTTTTGGGCCGATCGTTTGATCGACCCTTGTTACGATGTGTCGTTTATTTGTCTTGTCTGTAAGGCATGTATTGTGGCCAAACCGTACGTCGTAAAGAATTAGCGATGGTACCGTTGGATGGGGCGATGACGAGTTCATAGTATGTCAATATAATAACCATATCTCTAGCTACAGCGGTTTGGGCGCAATGTTTAATGCGAAGTTGCTGCCTGCAGCTATCATCCAAGCGTGTGCGCCGAATTACCGTGTCGCATTCTAGCGTTGCTATATAGTTATTCTAAGAAATCGCTTTTTGCGACTATAGAAGTCAGTCGCTGGCTTTCGGATAGTCGGTACGGTTGGCCCACCCTAGCGACAACTGGGCTTTTTAGGCAATAGTGGTGAGAAGGACAGAGAAATTTTTCAGACTGTCATACTGTCACGCTCATTACTTCCGCGGTTCCTGCTAGGCCTATTTCTATTAATTTGAGCAAAGCTCATGACGCGCACGACAGCCTTAGCGCATTTCCTGTTCGCAGATTGTCTTGGTCTAACTCCAGCCATTTTGGTCGCAGTTCACCCTCAAAGTGTGCACCGCAGCCGAAAATCGCAAAAAAATACTAAAACCCTCTATTTTGGGGGTTCAAGGTAATTCAAGGTCATCGATGTCAATACCGCTAAACAGCTCGTAACCAGTGCTTGTTTGATAAGCAACATATCTATGCCTATACAACTGTTTTCCCTGACGCGCCAATATCGGTAAAATAACCAGTTATTAGAGGGGTGCTTCTCTTTGACGCTCGCGTGCGCAGGCCTACTTGAACCTACAGGGTAGGCACGTGGATTGCTAAAATCTGCGGTTAATGCTGAATATTTCATGTGCAGGTTGTCTTGGTCTATCTAAAGCCGTTTCGTCGATCGCAATCACTCTCAAAATGTGCGCTGCAGCCAAAAATTGGAAAAAAATTCACTAAAATCCCTATTTCGAGGGTTTCGTATCACAGTATACGAGCAAATAGTGACAAAATAACGTTTTTAGGGGTACCCCTCTTTGACGCCCTTGTTCAAGGGGAACCCATTCACCCATGCAGGGGCCCGAAATTTTTTTCACGATAAACTATAGTGTCCTTGGGGCAGCCAACAGTGAAGATTTCGAGATTCTAGCTTGCACCGTTTTGATAGAGCTCAAGGGTGTGACACACGGATAGACAGACAGACAGACAGACTGACGCCCAGGCCATGGCTAAAACGCACGAAGCATAGCTGTTGCGCGCAAAAAAAGCTTTGTACATGTAATGCGTTGAAGTTGAAACTTGAAATACAAAATTTTCGGTCGGGAGATATGGAGAATGCGTTGCACCCCCGACCTCTCACTTCTCCGCCGCATCCGTAAGTAGCTTAAACTAAACGCACAAGATCGTTTAGCTTTTTCGATTTCGGGTCATTTGGCAGTTTTTATTCGTCCAAATTATCACGAAAATACCCAAATGCGGCGCGTTAAGTATGTTACCCTGGTATGTTACGCTGGGTGGCTTTAAATTATTATAATTCGTCAGATGGCGGCACTCATCATTCACGCTCCACATAACCGAGGACCGAGATTTAGTACGCCGCATCGTGCATTATGCTAGGCCTAGGCCTAGCAGTTTTTCGAAACATTCGAGCTCTGTAAGCTTAGGCCTTTGTGGTAATACACTGCCATTGCAATTTGCAAAGATGTACAAAAATGATGTTCGATGCTCATAATTCTATTATGCGCGATAGCACGTCTGTTCGTCCGTCCATCACACTCTGCAGCCGTTAAAATGGTGCAAGCAAGGATCACGAAATCCTCACTGTGTGCTGTCACAAAAAACTTCGGTTTTTTGCGACAAAATTTTGTCCCGCTAGATGAGGGAGTTCCCCTCGAACGAAGGCGTCAAAGAGGGGTACTCCTAAGAAGTCGTTATTTTCCGTTATTATAATAACGCATGTCTGGCGTAAAACGGTTGAAGATAGGTACAGTCATATCCCTAGGCCTACTGCTTACCATAACAAGCACTGGCGACGAGCTTTTTAAGGTATCAACATCGATGACCTTAAATGACCTTGAACTCCAAAATAGGGGATTTTAGGGTTTTTTTGCGATTTTCGGCTGCGGCGCACATTTCAAGAGTGAATTGCGTTAAAATGGCTGGAAATAGACCAAGACAACCTGCAAGTGAATTTCTTTTCGTATTGAACGTAGATTTTTGTAGTGTAAGTCCCGATCCCCTAGGTTTAAGGAGGCCTGCGCACGCAAGCGTCAAAAAGGGATGTTCTTTAAAAGTCGTTATTTTACCGCTCTTGGCCCGTCTGGCGTAAAAACCGTCGCAGATAGACACTGACCTGCTGCGTATCGATAACAAGCACCAGGCCCACTGACGAGCTTTCCGGGGTACTTACATTGATGACTTTGACTGACCTTGAAATCTATAGCGGGTTTTAGTGATTTTCCCGTGATTTAAGAAGTCCTCAGTACAGATGCGTCAAAATTTGGATACCCTTTCAAAACGCATTGTGATTTTAGGCCTATTATAATGCTTACCGTCTTACGCAAATGCCTATCATGTTTTTGATCTTTGCGGTTGTTTACAAGTGCAGCACGACTGTCAAAAGTAGATTTTTTCTCATGCACTTTGCTGCCGGTACTGCGTTCGGCTGAGTCAACGCGGTGCAACGGAGTTAAAACACAGTGCATATTATAGCGGACAGCGCTTGCAATGTTCTGAATGAATGATTCTGAATGGATTTCCTCGGCGCGTGGGAGCATTGCAGCGCAAGGCGTTACGGTAAACCGCGAAATTGGGGTCCCGTCTAACAAACGCTTAACTAGAGCTTACAGATTAAAAGTGGTGTAGCTCTTTATGAGAAACCCATCGCAGAGCTGCGTAGCGTCACCTGCCGTATGGGATCACACAGTCGTTCACCTGTGCCACCCGACACAGGTGAACGGCACTGCAGGTAACCCCAACTAGACTTATCTACCCAGCAGGGGCAGAAGGCTGAGTTGACCTTGAACTAGCAATAAATCCCGTAATTCCGTGCGTTATCTGCAGCCAATTGAAACGAACTGCAGTTACTTGTGACGATGAGTTGCGGCTTAACTGACGCATGATCAATTTTGGATCACGTAGCCTAAACGGAAAACGTCATCTGACATCGATTTACTTTGGAGACGGGAACTGGACATAGCGAAGTAAAATTTGGGAATTCTCATCAGACATAACCTGTAACTCTGGATGGTCCAAACCAGAGCAAGGGACCCAAACTGTGTTCCCATCTAGATGATTGCAGTTCGTGTGCGGCCTATTGGCGACATTGGCGTCGCCAGCCACACGTGCCCCCGTTTCCAAGTGCTTGATTTTTTCACGTCACTTCAAAGCCGCACAAAGTCTGACATTGAGAACATTCGACTCAATGCGGTTGCCTATCTGCAGTAAAATACAATATAGCTAGTTATTCTATGTACGGATCTCTGTATTTGTCACTGTTAATTGCACAGGAATTTTATGATATTTTTGTGCCACCCTTGAATTATTTTTCCTATTGCTTCGTGCCCCTTCGCGTGAGCAAATCCTGGCGACGTCTACACTGTCGGCATGACGGTCGGATCTGTATATGTTGCGTACGTGAACGCACGCTGTTGCCAGTTGCACGCGCCTTCACAAACAGTGCCGAGTGCGACTGACACGCATACGGTTATAACGGTACGTTACTTATTTATGGCAAAGTTGACTCATCTAATCGCAGATCGCGGCGACATTATCACGATGCACGATGCATGATGCCGCTAATTCTCACGACGCGACTCGACAACGACGCGACCGACGTCCAATTTGCATCCCAACCGCACGCACACACGCCGCGCCGTGCATGCGTGCTGGGGTAGCTACGTGCCATGCGGATCAGGTGTACGAACCCCCCTCCCGACTTCCCCACCAGACATAACCCCTCAGTAAACCACTCCTCTGACGCCGTCATCAACATGCATCATCATCATTTGTCATCATCATGGAGTTGATTGTAGTTAGGGTTATTTTTTTCCAGGACTATCACGTCAGATTAATGTGTTAGCGCACTAGATCCGGGTATGCGAGCGACAGAGCAGACATTTTGAAAAGCTGCATTATTGAAGACTGAGAGTGACGATACATGTGTGACGTCGGAGAAGAAATCAAAGACGAACCCCCTCTAAGACTTTTCCGATGCATTCTTCCGTGTCTGTGCTTAACGCTTAAACGGGTTAAAACAGTAGTCGGGGTATAAATGTCGCAATTTTCCGACTGACGGTTGCAAATTTTTTACAGAAAAAAACAACATTTTCTGACAATTTTCCGAGTTCCGACAGCTTGAAATTTAATTGCACAATGGTTTTCTCTATATCTGCCTCGACGCCACTAGTGCTAAAATTTTTACACTGAAATAGCTAAAATCTTGAGCCATAATAAGTTATTGTTCCAAGAGCCGCGTGCGTTATGTGATTATCGGCCGGTAGTGATGGGGGTCCGAACTCGGCTGGTGAGTTACGTCATAAGTTACGTCATGTCTTGTCACCGTCATGTACCATATGTTTATATGTATTTTTTGTCTTTTTTTGTTTCTGTGTTTTTCTCCGTGTTGCTTGTATATTGTCTACCGATATCAGTGAATTAAAGGTTACCATAAGTAAGGTTACTTGAGATTGAGAAGCGGGAGTAATATCCGGAAGGGGGGTATGTATGCCCGGACACCCATGCATGCGTTGGCTCCCACACGCCGCTGGTCACAGGAAACCTGTGAAGCCATCCAGTGCGCGTTCGCTTCCTGTCACCCACCACTCAACGGTTACCTCACCTACCTTACCTCCTCCCCTCTGCACGGATGAACAGACACGCCGCCGCCGCATAACGACGTCCCTGACAACAGGCAACAAGCTATACAACATATTAAAAAATCAAACGTTTCAGTCACGGCGAGCTCAGATCACAGATGCATGACATGGGTCGATCTCGAAACGAACAAGATCGTCAAGCCTTGCTCAAGGCTTAGTACTGTCCGCGGGTAGCCGCAAGATATGCAGACACAAAAACATCTGACCTTGACCTTTGATTTGTGACTTTGGAGTTCAATACGGCTACAGAGGGTGTCAAAATACATGTCCAAGCAAAATTTTATCAAGCTAAGCGCATGCAGCAGTTCATCAGGAGAAAAAAACTCCGACGAAAACAATACTGCCATGCCAAGCATAGTGATTCATTGTAGAGAGGAGGTCATGTTTTGGGTATGTGCGTGTGATGTGCGAGATACAAGTCAAAAAGTTCAGAATGGATTCTGGATGAAAAACTCATGGCAGCGTTTGGAATGGCCCAAAGTGTAAATATAGGAAGTCAGCTTTTGACGATTATCCGGATTTGTGCAGGATTCTGGCTGAATGTATTGTCAACTGGCAGTAAAAAGTCCAATGCGCCCATGGCTATAAACAGTCTGAAGTTCTGAATGATTCGTGGCCGTCAGTGCCACATAGCTGTAGGCGTGATGCCCTTTGTATTTGCCAGGTAGCAGCTCCATTCTCGGCGAAGGTATGAATCTGCGATCGCTTTGTTTCGACAATGCCACAAAAGATAATTTTGCATTTGCAAAATAATCACAGTAGTATAGGCATGACGTCGCCAACACGGCCCAACAGCATAATCGTTGACTGAATATCGAACGTGGAAATCCGTTCTTTAATTTCCCTTTCACTGGCGGTCGGAATCGGTGGCTTCTATCCCCCCCAAATCTGGAATCAAAATCGGGCGCAACTTTCTCCAGTTTTTGGGTTAAGGTTCCCCCAATTTCTGACTTAAGTTTTCTCCTCCATTTTGAGCTCCTTTCCCCTCTAGGGAGAAAGTTTTGTTAAGGTGTAGTTTGTCCATTGAAAAATAGGGGGAAGTAAAAAATAGGGGGGAAGTTTTGGTCTACAACCTTAGGCCTATCAAAACTTTCCCCTATTTTTCACTGGGCGCAAGCTGCGCCTCACCAGGTATAGGGATAGAAACCACTGGCCGGAATTTCTTGGTGCTCCGCGCTCCGGAGCTTGCGTGCATGTAGGTGGCACGAGACGTACAAACGTGTCGTACGGTAGGATATACGACTTGTACTCGTGAGTGATGCGATCAGTTGACGGAAGCCAATTCATGGACCAAGTCCTGCGAACATTCAACGATCGTAATCGTCATCATCACATCGCACTGCAACTTAGAGCTAATTACACGAACTCTAGTTCTCGACCTCAACTGTTAAAAATTAGAAAGAAAGAAAAAACTTGAAGGCGCCAATCTAACAGTTTTAGTCACAATGCGTCGCGATCTCAACACACAAAGAATTTTTGCAGTCACATAAGTTGTTCAAAGTAAGTATATATATGTAAGTATTGTAAAAGTGATAATCTTGGTCGCGGTCAGGTCCAGATTATTTTGTCGATTTTGTAACATCCATCACGGATTCTTCATCTTTAAACTCAGACTCCGTTGTGTTTGCAAGGTGGCAGCACCGTTTATTGGAGAAAACTTTAAGAGCTCCGATCTCAGCAATAGTTTGTCTGGTTTTTGATGTCGTCTGCACTATTCGATTGTCGGCTAATGACAGTGCATGCTGGAGTTTGTGCATGGAGACAGGGATAAATCCAGTGATAGGTAAGGGAAGGCGGCCGTCCCCCAGGGCCCCATTGACCGGATGCATCTTATAACTGGCTAAGCGAAAAATTTGCACAAAATAGATTTATGAACATCTTTATTCGCCACAACAGATGGTAGCAATTACAATATATTTACAATACAAACAATGAGAGAGAAAAAGAAAAGAAAAAAAGAACACATATCAACAAACTGACAAATACTGAGTGATCAAACGTCCATTTCAAATTGACCGGTTTAAATTTATAACAACGTTTTAATATTAATGCACTACCTCAAAAAGATACCCAACACTATCGATAACTAGTTACGTTAGTTATATTTGTAAGTTATTAAAACCTGGTAGCTTAATTTTTTAGGTAAAATCAATAATGCTAATTTTTAGAGACAGTGTGCACTGAAAATACATGCATATTTTTTTTAAAAAATCCAGAACACCTAGATAACGACCAGGATTCGGGCGGCGGAGATTTTATATTATTAATTCCCCCATTAATATATTTTCGTATCAAAACTTTTAACAATCAGTCTCAGGATAGTTCAATTTAAAATATTAACTTTGGAAGTTAAAGCTCTTATTGTCCTCTGATACACTACATAAATTTTTTTTAAAAATTATGGGAAGGTGGCAGCCTCCTTACCAGACTCCACACCTATTCTTCCCTTATTTCAAAATTCTGGACCTGCTATTTTTTAAATCTAAATCAAATATTCATCAAAGACCCTGTAGAGCAGTGTGGTTTTAAACATGCAGATTTATGTCTGCATGGCTACACTGCATGCAAGCATAGGCCTAGCGGGCGATGAATTTTAGGTCTGTTCGTTTGTGTGTATGCGAGCGTATAAATCGCAGCATTACTTGTGAATGTGAAATTAAATCAGCTTATTCGCAAGCAAAGTCCAATCAGCCGCTGACTCACCAACTAGTAGGCCTAGCCCAGAACGTAGTTTCACTGTTGTGTGTGCGCACACTGCAGGTTACTTGGATAGGTGACTGTCGGTAGGCAGGTAGCTGCCCTAAACCATCTCTGTAGGCATATGTAACCAACTATACGCATTCGAATAGTATATAGGCCTACTAATACGTGTATGTGAACAACTTGCCCAGGGTGGTTGGTTGGTTGTTACCTGGCAGTGTCCCGGCCAGGAGTCGAACCAGCGACCTCGCGATCATTAGTCCGACACGCTACCGCTAGTCCGCTAATCACCAAGACACACATGCTAATGCTACTTTAACTCTAATTCGCAGCATGAATTCATTCTCGTCACTCAGTGCATGCTCAGCCGTTTATCGTGTCCTTTCTCTGCTTACTAAAATGCTTGTGCCTTCTCGGGTTCCTGTGCTAAAACGTTATTTTTACAATCGGTTAGGCCCTATTTTAAGTCACGTCGATTTCCATAATTTTAACCTCACTTAATTCGTTCGCGCTTTTTGCAGATGAAAATGAGTCGGTGAAATTATAAGGAAAGAAAAGAAACAGACGAATTGCGATATACTGCACCATCGACGACATCGTTGGAGAAGCCAGGCGGGCGACGGCGACGCCTGTTGGCATAAAGAGTCAATGGCTTAGGAGCGAAAGCGGCCTGCCACTATATTAGACACGTTCGCCCACGATAACGTGTGTACGTCAGCCGAGCAAGCGAAATCCATTTAACGCATCACGCCCCGTCTTGAGAGATAGACCTAAGCAGCGCGCGCCAGCAGCAGCCAGCGCGCACCGACGCTACGCCCCGCCCACTGCAGGCCGCTTTGCCGTCCTAAACTCCGCCTACCGAGAGCTATGATTGGCTGGGCCCGGGAGGTGCGTGCCGGCGGCGGCGAGATCAGAAGGATGACGGCTGTGTCACGGTCATCAGTCGAGCTACGGCAGCTGTACACTGCGTACAGTTGATGACGTCGTTAGCGCTGTACAGAGAGACCGACAGACAGTCATAGGCTACGGCAAACGAGGCACTTCGCTTGAGTCTGACTTCACGGCAAGTCTCTTTCTGACGTCAGCCGTCCTCCAGGTAAATGACTAACACTGAATTATCGCGGTGACTATATTTATCCCGCAGCAGTACAAATAGCCCCTGTACTATTTGTACTGCTGCCGGATAAATAGCCTATACCTATAGTAGCCTGTGGGTAGAATTTCAGAGCCGCAGAAACTCTATGAATTTCACCCTCAAATGATTTCCGTTTTGGAGTTTCGTGCCGTCTTATAGGTCAAACCGTGACGACGTCACTGTCTGTAATTATATAAAAAAAATCATATGCTCCTCGGCACACAGCTCTCTCGCGCCCATATCACTGACGTAAGTTGGTGGCATCATATCGTGTGGAACAAAAATGAGTTAGCCTATATAGGCTAGCCTATGAAAATTGAAATCGAGAATGGTACTACGAACAGACCTATAAGGCGGGTTCACTTGTTCTATGCATGGTTTAGACTTTAGGCATGTGCGCATTTAAAATAATTCGTGAACGATGCTCAAACTGGCAAAATGTTGGCATTGTTGAATCAATCAATGCATTAGGGGCCATATCCTACTGAATGTCGCTGCTTGCATGACACTTCAAGATAACGTCGTAGCTACACGGCGTGAATTGCGCAGCGGCTGTCGTGCGTCCAGTGCATTGTCGGTTCATTCACCCTGACGTGAAGAGTGCGTTTCATTGACGTAATGACGCAATGCTATACGGTGACAGTTAGCGACTCAATTGCCTGAGGTGTGAATGAGAGCGCGAACTCTTAATGTGCTGCGTGCAGACCTTTTCATGACACCTGCGGTGATTGATTGTCTTATATCGCTTCCCCGCAGTGAATTTGACGCCATTATATGCCATTATAGGTCTATTGCCAATTTTTGACGTTGTGTGCTACATAAATTCTCGTTTTACTTACTTACTTACTTACTTATTTACGTACTCAACTCATATACGTTTGTGTAAAATGTTTCAGGTTGAAGTGATGCTTTGTGCTCGTTCGTCGGTCTCAGCTAATTGACTCGTCATCAGCCGCATTATAACGACGTGTGTGGCATTCAACGTGTGTGGGCGACATTGCACTGCATGTCAGTCATGCTCACAGCGCACCTGCCCCACGGCCAACCAATCAGCGCATAAACAACTCAGATATAGGCCTACATCAAACGAGTCTACAGTACAGAAGCGCTTCTCAGCATTAACCGTTCGTCTTCCATTGTCTCCTCCTTACAACAACTTGGTAAATATACGACCATTGACATTACATTTGTAGAATGGCTATAGTCGGTCAATCTATCGGCCAGCTATTGGTCATTGTATGTCCAGCTGCTTGGTGGATACAGGTAGGTTTGAGAATTGATTGGCATGAGCACACTTACTGCAATGCATCCTACAGTCACACCGTAGATAAATATAGTCCTGTACTCATTGAAGCTTGTTCTTTTAGTAGCTTTCCGCATGTGTCATAGGCGCTGTATAGACCTCATCCGGTAAACTCGGTCAATGTCAAATAAGTCAACGATTTACTCGCAAATTGTTAGGACCTATAATACAGTCTGTTAAAACTTCTTTCAGTGACGAAAAATCAGAAAGCCTGCTGGTCCATGCAGAAATATGGTTGACCTCATATAGCAATCGAGTGTTTGCGGGCGTCGCAGACTTCGAATCGCTGATTAATTTATTGCTAAAAAGGGTTCGTGGCGTAGCCAGAATCTAGATGTATGGGGCACGTGAGGGGTGGGGCATAGGAAAAAGTGTCCCCTCCCAAAAATTTGTAGAATTGCGTGAAATTCTGCAGACCGCGATGTCTCGTTATAAGCTTATGGCAGAGAGCTGCTCTCTGCAATGATGCCTCGCTGTCAAAGTTGAGAACACGTGAGTGAATGTTTTGGTACATTTTGTCGCTATTTTTTGTATAGTGCCCCTTATGGCTACGGCAGAGTGTAAAGGGTGTTGCTGTTGGAAGGGGGTCATATTTTCCTATCACCCGCTGTCCGCTGTCGGTATAGGTATTGGAAAGAGTGCAGTCTTCCGTGACGCATTAAAAGCGACTCATGCACTTCGTGAACATTGTCACAAAGTCAAATCGCTGCTGTCTGACAGTAACATTGTAACTGAAGATAAGATTGACTGACCAGCAGTGACCATCGCGCGGCACTGAGGCGATTGCTCATTCAAGGATGTCATCATGTGATGGACACGCATCGTGTGTGTCCATCGTTGAGTGACCGCGGCGCCCGGGCCTGCGTTGTCATTCCGACTCGCATGGCGGCGCTGTCAGCCGACACTTGCCGTGTGAACTGTGACTGCGCGTGCGCGTGTCAGGTTCACATCCGTGGCGGCTAGCGGTCCGCAAGTGTGCCACACGACGCGTGCTCGCCTCGTGTCTCGTTCCGATTTTAGTCCAGCGCGCGTCGGACACCGCAACGGTTAGAAAAAACTGTCTATAACATAAAAGGTTAAAGGATGTGTAGTTAGTGTGTACTGTTACTACTGTATCCATGTAAGAACTCATCTAGGAGCTACGAAGCGTCACCTGCCATCTGGAAAAACACACCCATCACAGGTGAACGTGCCCCCTTGAACCCCATGCGTTCTGAGTCGATTTTTTTCTCCGGAAGGATTCAGGGCTGAGTTGACTGTAAGTAGCTTTGTCGCAAGTAAACAAGTAAAGTTTTGCAGCAAAGATTATCAAGACGTAGTAAAAATGTTTTTTTTTCTTTCATATGTTACCACGGTATGCACAGTCATTGCTTTATCGGCAAAGAGCGTTGCTCAGCCAAACTCCGCATTGCATGGCATGGCACATGCACGCAACCACTTAGGCCTTTATACGTGTAAGAGAGAAGTTCTGAACTTCTGACTAAAGCAGCGCTTACATGTAGGATAAAACTGAATGGAAACTGAAACAAACTCGCATGCGATAAATGCAATAATTACAAGAAACATTTTATATTGTGACCAATCTAATGTACTCCTCGCGCACATTATTTTCTTTTCTATTCTTTTAACTGCTTTTTAGTTCCTTTCTTTTCACACCGCAAATAGCGGTGCCGACAGCATCACCTCGCTGACAGCATCAACCGTGCAACTGACGTCATCACGTCACGTGACCCCAAAAGGTCAAACTCGTGACCCCATTATCTTTGAGGCGCCATACCTCCATAACGGTGCTAGATAGACGCATGGTCT
>Ga0056128_1005024_pt1 | contig 16603 bp, 12 predicted proteins | sample WorMetLIZISLAND2_FD_71113 | JGI IMG/M metagenome (GOLD analysis project Ga0056128, IMG submission 71113) | Marine gutless worms symbiont microbial communities from Max Planck institute for Marine Microbiology, Germany - Olavius geniculatus... ... | reverse complement strand
GATGGTCTACTTGCTAGGCTTGAGGTGCTATATATAGTTGGCCGGCGACTGGCGGATCCGTAATGCTACGGCTGAGGTCGCCAGTCGCTCAGCTGCCGCCGTCCCGCGGCGGTACGGCGAATCATGCGTACCGTCAAGGCTGTTCAAGGCGGTGACCGGTCAAACGTCAGTCTTCATAGAGACGGACGTTTTACCGGATATTTGACCGACACGGTTGACCGGTGACAAAATTTGACGGGTCACATAGCCCCTATAGGCTATTTGACCTGAAAGTTTGACTGGCCATATAGCCTACAGACTATTTGGCCAGCTGCCGGTCAAATATCCCGTGCCTTTTTAAAAACCTAAAACTAGTTTTTCGGATCAATTTTCCAGCTTTAGTGTCCAGTAGTCACGTTCTTGATGACCGAGTCCAAGCTCTTCCTTTTGTAGAAAAAAGAATATTGTTGGTTTGACCATATTTTGTCTAATCTTGATTGAAATATCTAGCTGATACAACAAATAATATTTATAACTGAGTTCCATATAGTTTAATAATAACTCGGACTGAAAAAACAATTTCTTCTTGGAGTGCTAGTCAGAAAGTGAATTTGTTCCATTGCTGAAACTTAATAAGTGAACTTGCAAAAGAGTCGCATTCCCAGTTCCTGTGTCAGCAATAGAAGCCTAGCATTATAGTTTACTGTTTGAATGAATAACGGAGATTTTACCTCTATTGGCTTGTCTAGCGTGAAAACGGTAGCAGATAAGCACTAACATGCTGCTTATCAAGCAATGGTAACAAGCATAAGCATAAAAGGGTAATTGTTAAATAAGTAATGATGATAGGTCATGTAACTGGTGTTTTGGTGCATTTTAATCAGGTTAATTTATAATTCTCTTTTATTGGCATGTAATGCCAATGTATAATATATTGGCTTAACTAATGACAAGTAAATTGTTACAATGTTAACAACAAAATGACAGAAACCTGTTTCTGCCAGTGCCAGACTGGTTTAACCGGCTTCTTATAATTTAACCACAGTTTAAATCACCTTTGGCAGAAACCTGCCAACCCTGGCATAAATTCTGATAATTCACAAATAAACGAAAATGTGGTATTCCATAAATAATGAAAACTGCAGTATATTCAACAACACCATCTAAACATTTTACTGGAATCAAACAACTGATCAGTTGATCAATCAAACAACTAATAAATAAATTTCTTGAGCTAATGCTCACGGGACGCACGAAAGCCTATAGCAGTTCCTGTTCACAAACTGTCAGTCTAGCTCCAGCTATTTTGTTGCAACTTTTACAGGGGTACCGCTCTTTGATGTTCTTGTGCGCAGGTTTTCTTGAACCTAGAAAATCGAGGCTTGGACCGTTGAAATCTACGTTCAATGCTGAAAATTTTATTTGCAGCTTATCCATGTCTATCTAAATTGGTTTCGACACAATTTGCACTTGCAATGAGTCTTGCAGCCTGAAATCGCCAAAAAAATCCATAAAACCCCCTATTTTGGCGTTCAAGGTCATTCAAGGTCATTGAATTTGGCGCCAATCGAGAGCCAGTGTACCTTTCTATAAGTGATTAATAGTAACCTAGGCCCTATCTCACACCGTTACTAAGATACAGCGACTTATTGGCCATAAATCGCAAATTTTGTCCACCCCCCTCTCATTTAGCGCCCTCATTCAAGGTGACCCCCTTCGAATTTATAGAAAAAGCTTTACGGTTCCTGAAACTAGAGTCTTCCAGGCAGCCGATGGTGAAAATTTGGTGATCCTAGCTTGAACCGTTTTTGCCTGATCCACCCGTGTGACAGACGGACAGAATTGCGATGGCTAAGACGCGCTGAAAGCAGTAGCTGCTTTTGCGCGTAAAAATCAATCAATAAAATTAGTAGTTCACAAAGGCAGAAGTAAACTACATTAAAACAATGCAAGAGCTAAATAGATAAAATGAGAAAAACCACAAAACAGTTTAAAACAATGAATTTAAACAGGAAACTCTATTAACATAAAAGTCCATGTATTATAACCAGTGATATTCAACAGAAGATATGGACCTACCATCCTACCGTTACCTACAGATATTCATTACCAAAACTAACTAATTACACCCAAAATGAATCTTAGCAATAATACAGTTACACATTGGCATTGAGGTGGCCAAGCATAAGCCTAATGCATTATATTAAATTCAAAACATAACTAAATTTTATCAGGTTTAATTACAAAGAAATGTGTTGCATTTGAAAGCTACCAAGATGTAACAAAATATGCAAAAATGAGTTAAAACTGTCAATATGCAAAGCTGTATACAGTACTGATGCCATTCATTAAAACATAGGAACGATAATTATCACGGGAATGAAGAAGAAAAACAAACGAAGGAAATGAGTTGTGTAAGCGTGCGTGTTCAACAACAATCACTGCAGTCGATCGCAAGTTATAAAAGCATTGAACGTTTCAGTTTTCCCGCCATGCTGCTGCTGCTGTTGCTATGGCAACGCCTCGACCTCAATCTGATCCATGATCTCAGCTTCCATCTCCTCAAAGTCACACATCAACACTGACTCACTGAAACAACAAACAATGCGTATATTTTTGTACTGCAACCATGTATTCATGACGACAAAGTGATGAACAACGGACGTGATCAGTAGGTTGCTCTGTGCATAATGATTGGTCACACTGCTGTAGCATGGCACAGAGACAGGTGTACAATCTAATTCAGTGCAAAACTAGACAGCTATGTCGGCCAAGAGCTGACATATTGTGCGGTCGTCCGTCTGACCTGTCAGCTTTTGAACTGAAAAGTTGCACACCGATTGATCCTGCCTAGTGAACGTTTGCACCAATTCTGGCTTTCCTGCACCTTTTAGTTTCCAAGTTTGGAGACTATAGATGGACAGACAAATGGACTAAGAGAAGAGCAAGACTCGTAGTATGGTGCAAAATGCACAGAAAAATGGAAAAAATAAGAACAGCCCCATAATAACACAAAAAATACAAAAGACCTACGTATTAAACTGTGAAAAATAAAACTGCATGCAAGCAATATATCTCTGATTATGCACTAGAAACCAGTCAAAAATGCATAAAATCATTGGCAAATACAGGTTAATTTAACTGGCAAACAAATTAGCATTACACTGGCATATCTTCCTTACCACCTAAAAATTATTGTTGTTTACCTGGGTGACATAAATGTCATTCGACCAGTCAAAGTCCCACCATAACAGTGAGTGAAGCAAATGTTCACTTTTCCTGGATCCGCGTATGCTTTTGAAGGCCTAACCTAACATAAAGTAGCCCAAATAATAAACAGCTAAAATCAAAATTAAAAGTAGCAGTAATAAAAGTAGCAGTACTTTGTCACATTCATTATAACTTTTGATGTCGATTCAATGGAGTTTTAAAAAATATAACAGGCTATAAATTACTGAAGTAGACTAACTAGTCCCATTACCGTAGTCCAGCAGATCTTTCAAATTCAGTGGAAAAATTAAATTTGTGACTGCCAACTTTCTGAACTGAGTCATCTTCTGACTGGACTGCATCTTGCTGCACCATGACACTGCCACCAGCTAAGACAACAATACAAGACATCACGCACAGTACTACCATTTTTAGTTGTAACATAACACCTAATGCAGCAATGAAAGTGAATGATAACTTTGTGTTGTGTGTTAACATGTGCCAACTCACTAAGTGCCACTCCAGTCCTTCAACAATGTTGGCTAGAGTAAGCATTCGGAAAAGCAGCTAACCTGTAGAAAGTCAATGCTATGTATAAGATTCTTTGTAGATTGGTGGCTTGAAGCCAGTAACTGCACCAGTCATACAGAGCACTACTAACTAGCTGGTTGTCGCTGATATCTGGCTGACCACAAACCCATAAGTCAACATACGCTGATCCGACTCTCCGCTGCTCTCTGTTCCACAGCAAAGCTTATCATTTGGTTCACGATCTTTCCAAATTGCCACTCCAAGAACTGTACTTCACTGTCTATTCTCATAAATCAACCATAATCACTCCCACTATCCATATGTCATCTACTTCCAGTCAGCTTATCATGGTTCTTGATCTCCAATTCTCTCTGCTTTTGACAGTAAACACAAAGCATGCCAGTTTACAACATTCATATTTCACACATAGTCTAGCAATGCGTGTAAGATGTGGTCGTATCTTTAGCGTAACATTTTTGTTGCAAATTTCCCACGGAGAATGCCAATAAAAGAAAAGTGACCCAAGTTTAGCAAAGGCATGGACAAAAGTCAGGTGCCATGTTTTCATGAGATAACGAGTTATCTCAGGGTCCAGTGTAAAAAACAGAGTCCAGACAAACAGACCAGGAAGACTGTCTGAGGTGAGTTCACGCTGCAGCTGGTCCAATGTTTCGCTGTCATTCTGCGTCTGTTGCTGCACATCACCAGCCGTGTCATAGTTCGACAGATCTTCACCATCGACCACTGCAACAAAAGTTTGTACTTGATGTTCTTCAGCCTACTGCAGTGATAAAGACATAAAGCACCGACTAGCATATAGAACATTTTCACATAGGTGTGGTTTGATAACGGGTTTATCACATACAGCCTGCTGTTATTTGAGATCAATATCAACATCATGCATGCAGTGAAAACACTCTACTAGTTACAAACAGCACAATAAACATTAAATGATTTGACATTGTTGGCAAAAAAACTAAAAAAAGCATACAATTGCAAATTTTTCAAACGTTTATTTCTAACAACCTAAACTAAATTGCGGACATTGCCAGCTAAACAAAAATTGAAAATATCACAGTAAAGGTAGCACAGCATCATAGTAGTAATACACCTCAGGAATCTATTTCAGGTAACTTCAATGTCAGACAAGCTAGTTACGAAAGCCGGTTCTAACATACTAGTGATGACACATTGACCATTTTCTGCTGCTGGTTTCTGGCGCCGGAAACAGGCCAGAAACCATGATACATTTTGCCGGCAAATGATATTGGCAGAATAAAAACAAAGATGAAATCCGATTTTGAGAATTATGAGGATGATGATGTTATAGCCGTTGTTTTAGCATTCAGGTTGTTGAAAAAATCCAAAAGAAAAAACAACATCATCTTTCACCTTTGCTCACAAACAAATGAGCAGCGCTATCTGCTCAGACTGACCAATCACAGTTTACCTTTCCAGCTGGTTTCTGGCATGAAATTAAACATGCCGGTTTCTGGCACCAGAAAAATCTGGCACCAAAAAGTATGACAGACTGACCAGTCAACTGGTACCAGAAACAGATGCCAGAAACTGGCCAGTGTGTCATCACTATAAGTACCTGATGATGGCCAGCTGAAAAAATTGAAAGCAGTAGCAGCAGAGGTAGCATCAACATCAGCAGTTGTTACAGTAGTAGCACGATGTATGTAAAGTCTTTTCAGTACCACTGGGCCCAAAGGGTGACACCCATCTCTGTTACTTTAGCCTTCAGCCAGACACCAGTTTACACTGCAAAGCTGCAAAACCATGGGCATAGGGCTAGTGCATCGCACAGTGTGCCTGTTTACTCCCCCCCCAGCTTTTGCTGGTTTTTACTGGAGTGATGGCCAGGCTGAGTTGATCTGTTGTAGTATGCAAAAAACATCAGTAAATCATTAGTCAGTGCACTCATGCAGTACCAATCATGTGTGACTGTCGTCCAGTGGCTGGTGTAAAGGGTCTGCTGGTGGAGACATGACGCTCAACACTCGCCCGTCTTGCTGAGCTACGCCGAGGTATCATCATGTTTGGAGTAACAGATCGCTCCTGCATGCTGCAACCAGTCACAGCAACATACCGGATACCACAGCCTACAGCTGTTTCACCATAAATTGGCATATATTGGCCAAAGGGGTTTTAAACCTGTTAAAACTGGTGCAGTAGAAACAGATTTTTGCCAGTTTCTGCCACTTACCTAGTCTACAAACTTTGTTGTTTGCATTTTTTTGTACAAAATAAATGCCAAACAATAAAACAAATGCAAAACAATACAACTGTTTTGTTTTTGTATTAATTAGTTGACAGTCATTGTCAACATGGGTGGCTTGTGGTTCAGTGGTCAGGACTTGGATTCATGATTGAAAAGTCAAATGTTCAGTTCCTGACCAGTCCACTATCAAGTAACAACTCTAGGGCACTAGTGTCCAAGTATCACATGCATACACAAAGTGTATGAAATAATCACGTTAAACATTATACTCGTACTCACTCAAACTCAGTGTCATCGACTAGCGTCTGCTTTAGTCCACCACTTGCGGACCAGGTGAGCTTTGCATGTGTGCTGGATGTATCTATATCATCAGTTGCCAAGGTTGGTTCAGCTGATGGCAAATCTGCTGATTCACTGTTTGACTCAGAGAACTGACTCAATGGGCGGCTGGATGTCTGATCTGGCACAGTGGTTGGTTTCAGCAACTGGTCTGCATCTTCATTACCATCATCATCAGTTGACGCTGAAACCTCGGACAGCTGCAGTATGTCGTGAGATAGCTTACAAGTTTGCTGAGCATCAGTCTCAGTCACGGTATCTGACAGACTGGCTTCAGGTCGCCACGAGCACAGCCCGAGCTTGTACACTGCACACGCACGTCAATCTCTTCTCCACAATCCCTATATCTATCAGTACATTATTAGGTGGCTTCGTGGTGTAACGGTAAAATGTTGGACCGGCAATTGCAAGGTCGTTGGTTCAACTCCCAGTCGGGATGCTATCAAGTGATTACTAATTGGATGGGTGACTATCTGAGGGCAGGTAAAACATCTTAGTATATAACCACCACCAACTCAACTCTGCCTTACATCCCTCTTGGGTAGGTGAATCGAGTACCGACCTGTCTGGCTGAGATTGCTCGAGGTGTCCACGTCCATCTGTTGGGTGGCAGATAAAACTGTGTTATCCCATATGGCAGGTGATGCTCCATAGCTTTGGGAGTCGTTTCCCATGCAACGCTACACCACTGAAACCTTTTTAAAATACTAACTAGAAAACTCTGTCGGCCGGGTGCCAACATACTATACGACCGTCCATCCACATAGCTCTTGAACAACACTTGCTCATTTTGAACGTCAACTGAAAGTCTAGTTTCACGCTAGTGCCTTGTGTGCCTGGGATGGCTTGTAAATATTATTACAAGAATATGTTTCTAAAAAGTGGCACACAGGTTATTCCTGCCATGGAAAACGTTGAAGGTAATTATAGTTTTTTTTACACCATTGCATTTTCAAGTTATGAGGCTGTATGTGTATATGATGAATGGACGAACAGACAAATGGATGGGCAAGATGAGTAGTTCTACACTGTGTCCCAAAAAACGTCCCACTTTTTTATTGTCCATATCTTCGCCAAATGTTAATGGATTTTCAAAGTTATTTCACTGGCACATTTTGAGGACAATTAGCAATAAAGTGATTATTGAATATTGCACCACACATGAACTGTGTCGCTACACTACCTTGTAAAAAATAAATGTACGAAAAACAAACAATAATAGGCAGCAAACGTGTTGGTAAAAGAATAACACTTAAGACAAAAACCACAGTGAATGATCTGTACGATGTTGCACTGTGATAGATCTGTCCCTTTGGATATCTGGCATGTTGAACGATGTGTTTGTTTCTGGCCTTCATGCCTTAGCTAGTCTACCAGTTTATCCGCTGTGATCACATTGTTTTCAGTATGTGCATGCTTCAGCCTGCTAGTTTCATGCCTTTGTTCATGCTTCCTTTTTTCTAAATCTTTGTTATTAACATGCCCAGTTTTTCCCTTTAGCAGTTTGCCACCAGTATTCTTTGAAAACTGTATTATTTAAACTCGTGTACGTCGTTAATCAAAGCCTTGTCTCCATTGCTAAATGGCATATTACAATGCCAGTATATCGTTACTGCCTTAAAATGCTATTATTTGCAATAATATTGTCCACTTTTGTTTACAAACATCAGAAATGTATCTGAAACTAAGCACAATTTAATTTCCACATGAAAAAATTGGTAAAAACATTTTCATAATATAATTTTTGCATATGTATTATAGTGATTTTAGTGATTTTTGACCATTTATTTTTACATTGTAGTGTAGTGACACAGTAAAAGTGTGGTGAAATGTTTAATAATTACCTAATCACTGATTGTCCAGAGAATGCATCAGAAAAAAATTGAGAAAATCGGTAAATTTTAGGCGAAGTTATGGATCATGACAAAGTGGGACGTTTTTGGGAAACACAGTGTATTAGGACGGTCATACAAAAATGCAGATTGCAGAAAAAACAGATATCACTGCAGTTTACACAGCTGTTGGTAACTCAGCCTCCTATCCTCAATGGAATAAAAATGACTATGAGATGAAGGGAGGCCTAGTGTACATGACTGGGGTGGTTGAGTGGTGGTATGTGTGCATGCTGCACTGTGGGTCCTTGCAGCCCATCGAGAGCCAGAGTGGGGCCCGGAGAAACATTCTCCGTGGCCTCTCTGGGGAGAAAATTTTTGAAACTTTTTTTTGAAAATAGTGCATTCTGGTGTACTTTATATTTCTGAGTGACAGCGGGGCCCTCCAAACGTCGCGGGGCCCAAGGTAGCTTACCCCCTACCCCACCCTCTCGACGGGTCTGGGTCCTTGGTGCGAGCAATGAAGAGCTGCGTAATGCAGAATGGTATCACTAGCTCATGAAATCATCTGCACTTCTGAGACCCTAAAGTGCTTCTGGTCGCAAATCTGATTTCCATCAAAGTGCTGCAGCAGTACCTGGACTTTACCTACACCTTTCATCAGGTACGTACATTAAAAGGAACTCATAGAAAGACATTTGGGTATTCAGTCTAGCCAGAATAAATACAGAAAAAAACAAACTTGATAATTAAAAGCTAATATAAAGAGAGCTAGACTACCCGGCATCTCTATAGAGACAAAGAGTCATACTGTGACTGAGAATTTGAAGGACACATATGAGTCACATACATTGGTTGCTGACACGGGCACGACTGCTTGACGGCCTAGGTGTAGTTGCAGCAGCAATGCTGCGTGCGGACACCAGCTGTTGACTTGACATCAGATGCACATTTTGACATTTCACACCAAGAGTGAAGTATGAACAGAGATCAACAGCCGTGGTGGTGGACAAGTCGTCCAGTCTGGTGACAGACTGAGATGCCAGTACACCACGTAGTGCATCATTCGGAGTTTTTGTTATACAGCCTTCTCTGTACAGTCACCAATATACACTCATTCACAGTACGTCAACTATGTCACCGCACACAGTTCCAATTTAATACACTAAGTCTTTCATCATAAATTGTAAAGGCACATTTTCCACACACAGAAAGCCAAGATTTGTTAACAAGACTCTGCCATATTACCACATTTAATCATTAACTGCATAACTGGGAAATCACAATTCAGAATTTATAATTGTAAATTTCCAACTTGAGCAATATAGTGTGATTACTAGACTACTACTGGTTATATTTACAACGTCATTTTTCTCTTAACATAAATCAACATTTCACATGCAAATAGCTTACTTAATCAGCGATATACTGAATCTGGACAGTAAGTTGGCCAGCTCTGCCTGGAGCATCGCTGGCATGAGATTTTCTTACTGCTTTGACAACAGCTGTATAGCCATCAAAAAACTTTTTGTATAGGCCCCTATCTAACACAAAAAAAACGCACACTGATAATCTGGAAGCAGGCCTGCTGCTAGCTTTTTGTTCACTTCTTGGCTGTTTCTGGTGACCAGAGATGGCTTCTGTAGACGTCTGCTGCACAGAACGTATATTTTTCAACTCAAGCGCTGTATTGGAAGCATCAGCGGACCTTGAGCCAGTTGACGTCTTTGCCAAACCCTCAGCAGTTTTACGACTGCTCGATAGAGAAGCAACAGGATAACTCTGTTTGGTGGCATTCTTCTGCTTGCCTTTAGAAGAATTCTTCTCACTTCGGCTTGAACTTTGTGGTTCAGTGGCAGACTTTTTGACCGCTGAATGATCAGCTGACTTCTGTGTGACTGAACTGGCCGAGGAAATATTTGTGCGTGAAGATCTCGGTGTTGTTTTGTCAACAGACGATCTTTTCTTTGCTGAAGACAAAGGAGATCCACGAGCAGATGACTTGTCTACCAAAGCTGTGGCAGCTGGTGATGCATGCAATCTTGCCAGTTCAGTGCTGGCCGACTTCTTCAATGGTGAGCGTGTGAATGCACTTCGACGAACATGCAATGGTCTCCTGCACACAAGCAAACAATGCTTAGAACTTCTCAATTAACTATACTGTGTGTTAAAATAATGCGAGTGTCAATTAATTAATTTCGTTTTCTCTTCTCAAATTCTATCATCCACAGACATCTGGCACCCTTTGTATTGATTTCATGGCTATCTAGATTACTAACCAATTTTTCTTTCCTTGCAGCCTTTTAGCTTCAGTTCTCGTTATTTCGTTTTCATTTTTAATTCTTTTTTGCATTTAAAAAAGCCAAAAAACTCCAGAAACTGAAAAGCTATGAAACAGATAGAACAAATCTGTTCAATAACCTGTCAGTTTCTGGATTTTTTGGTGTTTTGCTCCATGTTCTATTGTTCTCACTTCAGTTAGATTTAAAACAGTTTTAACTCATCTAGTTTATGTGATAGATTACAGTTAAACTGGCAGCTTGCCTGCTAGTCTTCTAATGCAAATCAAGCATCAAATCATAGCACATCATGTCTCTGTCATGATTAATTTCTAATAAAGCTGTCAAAGTGTTAATTTTTAAACGCATTAATTAATGCATTATTAACGCACCCAGGCCCGTCCAGAGAGAGAGTAAGGGGGAAAGTTACCCTGGGCTGTGCAACCTTTGGGGGCCCCTGCCTGTAGAATGTAGAAAGTTAGAAAGAAAATAAAAACACATTTTCAACAATAACTGACGTCATCGCTAGCATAGTAAGGTATTAGCCTGTCACCTAAATAATACTTATTTAGAGTAATGATGGAATGGCAACTGCAGTTTGGTTACTTGAATTCATTCGATTATCAAATAACCACAGTTTAACAAAATATTGAAACTTTTGCTTCACAGAATTAGGTAAATTAAATAAATTTACACATGGGCATTAATTTTTTCAATCACGTTAATTTTTTTAACGTGCATTAATTTATTAATGCATTAACACATTAATTAATGCATAAATTTGACAGCTCTGATTTCTAACGATTAGCAGTTGTGTCAGGAATACAAGAAAATGCACCCGCTGGAAGGTGGGGTTGGAATAGGGCTTCCATTGTCAGTTACCTCCATCACACTGTAGCTATTTGTTCTCTCAAGCAGTTGGTCATTTGCCTGTTAACCCATCAGACATCAGAGACAGTCTTACACAAACATGACATGAACATTGAACGCAGCACCACACAATGATTCAGCAACAACGTGTCAACAATAGCTACATGTGATCAGCAAAAAACATGCCACACAGATGTGTTAAGTTTTGACTGATCAAATATATGGACAGCACCAGTGGTTCTGAAACTCCAATCAAACAACTCCATTCAATTGTTCAATGGGTTTGAGATAGCAAAGTGGGCAGTTAAGTACACAATCTAATAATATAATTGGAATGTATCACCCACCATTTGGATACAAAGGAGTTGGGCTTAACAAAAAGAGCCGACAAAAACATGATGTGTGATTAATCACTAATCTTCACAGCCTTAAAAAAGGTGTCAATTTGTATAGCGCATCTCACGTACAACGCCTCTAATGCACTTTTCGTCACTAACCCAAGCCGCCAGCCGCACGGCCACCACGTGCAGCCTGCAGACACAGGCTAATGCAGCGGCCAGCTAGGCAGCCCCAGTCAGCTGTACTAAGGTCACTACCTTCCGTAACTCATATAAATGAGTTACTGCTCATTTTACCATCCCACGGAGGGTAAAAGGCTGAGTCAACCTAGCTAGCAGGCTTCGCACCGAGATGGTTTACCTGCCCGCAGGCAGTCACCCATCGCAGTACTAGAGTAACTTTGTTTCAGCCGAAACGCGTTACCAACTACGCCACGCCACCAACCCTAGTTGAAACGCATCCCGAGCTACATGTTTCCTACTTTTGTCACTGGAAAAGACAAACGTATAAAATACAACAAAAAACAAAAAATGAACAGCAAACATACAGAGACTTCGGTCAGTTCAATGATGGACATCTGGGACTCGGTGCGTTCAAACAGTTCTCCATGTCCTTCCACACTGTGCGCCGACAAATCTCGACTGGCATGCAACTGATGTTCAGCTGAATAACAATGTGTTCCTTCCACAAAAATTAAACAAACGGTAACAAGATACACAAAAATACAGTTGACAGTGTGAACATCAATCGAATTGGTAAAACATGTTACACATCAAGAACACTAAAATTGACTTTAAGTGCTTAAATGAACATCTTTATTCACCACAACAGATGGTAGCGATTACAACATATTTACAACACAAACAATGAGAGAAAAAAAGAAAAAAAGAACACATATCAATGAACTGACAAATACTGAGTGATCAAACGTCCATTTCAAATTGACCGGTTTAAATTTATAACAACAGCAACATAAGACGTCTTCACCCGATCATCTATGACCATTACTAATGGCATATGGTAGACAATATACAATATGATACGTATCATTTACTATGGCATACTAGTAAATGTCACTAGATGAAATTTAATATACCTACAATACAGTTTGGATACAAACAACTACAATATTAATGGTTTCACAGGGCGAACATGTAAAACACTCATTCAAAATAATAAACAATAAAGTTTAGCACATTTAACAAATTTAAGTAAGAAGTCAACTCAACCACCAACAAGATGCCTACCTAGGTTTGAGTTATTGCAGTTACGACCAAGGGGGTCACCCATAATGTCATCATCTGCACACCCGGCTGGAGTGTCCCAGTGAGTGGTTGGTGAAATCTGACCATCAGTTTGAAGAATGGAGTCACAAGATCGTGAAGTGCTCAGGAGCTCATGTGTACGCGGCAGCTCCATTCGTCGACTTTTCTTGAGCAGCAGTTTCTCAGCATACGTGAGACTCGGAGTGAACTTGATGTTGACTGGAGTCTGATGACGAATGACTGAACTGTCATCGGTGCTTGTGCCAAGCTCAGAGCAAGCACCAGCTTTAAGAACCACCACAATTCAATCACAGATGATTATCAACTTATCAAACAAGCCTCTGCTGCTGCTGCTGTCAAAACCACATATATCATATTATGGCAAACAGATTATAATAGTGTACGTGCAAATACATTGCAAGAGTGAGATACAAATAATGGTTAAAATACACCAAAAAAAACAAAATATAGAACAACAAAATAAAATGCAGATAATTCAGACAGTCATGTGTTGTAAGACTGAGAATAAAAACGTTTTTAGCTTATATTGAAAAGTTAGAAAAGATGCTGCAGTTATGATGTTGCCTGGCAGTGCATTCCAAATTGCGTTCACGATTCAGTCTCAGGTTATTATCAACTTTCATCTGGCTACTTCTGAAAAATTCATACATTGATCCAATATCTTGACCAATGAGCAAAACAAAGATCATGATTTTAATGAATTTACCTTGGTTATTATTTTCACCTCCCAGGTCCTGCCTAGCTTCAGCAGTGGTTGAAACTACGACGTTTTGATTTTTGTTGAACAAACCAATTTTTACAGAATTGCTGGCTGGTTGGAAATAGTAAACTTTAAATGAATTTTACAGCAGCATTTCTTGCTAGCTGGATGCTTCTTCTGTAGCCCAACAAACAGCACCAAAAAAATAAAGGGCAAAAGCAGAAATACTTTAAAAAAGTAACTAAAAACGCAAAACAGAGCTAAATATGTACAATACTAAAATTTAAGCTTCACCTTAGTGGTTTAAATACAAAGCAAGTGATGACAAGCGACAAAAAATGAGTGGAAAAGACCAGTGCAAAAGTAAATGTTTTATTATTGCGAAACAAAGTACAAAAATCCATCAACGTGTTACATATTTTCAATTGAAACTGTAACAACCAAATATTGCTTTACACACGTGCAGAATGCTTTGCTGGTTTTTCTGACTCGGACTTTCTCCATGCGTGAAGAGCTTCCTGGAATGACGCTGCACTTTCATCCTCATCATATGTGCCAGAGAGAAGCCCAGACGTCTGTAAAGTCACACATCACACATGACCGTTAGCAGCAATAACTGCATACATTGTCATCTATTGTCACAAAATTAGCTCTCTATGGAATTGTGGTCCACTTCTCTATGCTGGTTTTAAGTTCAAAAAATGGCCAAATATCAAAAATCCAGCCCTATCAGATTTAGATGTTATCCCTGTGTTTAAGAATTAGTAATCATTTGCCAGGTCCCATTGTAAATGGTGGAGAAAACAGACAATAAAAATAAAAAAAAATCAAACTTTACAGGTTCACGACCTTGACTTTGACTTTAGATTTAGATTGGGTCACATGGCACACCATCATGTAGTACTCATGGTACTTTACCAAAATACAAAATTTCATTCGAATGAAACCTCCACAAAACTATCTGTGGACAGATAGGCATACCTACATATAGATGGCAGACCAGCTTAATTTAGTAGACTGAGTCAAAGAGTCAACCTAAAATGTAGTGCTACATGATTAATGTAAAATGCTTCGTGCATTGGCACATTGCTTTTTAACATCTGGCACCCCCTTCATTTCCTTCTCTGTCTGAGGCAGAAATTTTTGCCAGCATTGAAATTATATTGGCTTTAAAAACAATCAAAACAAATCGAGATTTTCCAGGCTACTGTCCATAGCCTTAACCACTCGGAAACTGTGCCGCTGAATAACCCATAAACTAGAGCCATCCGCCGCAGTAACCAACTGACAAACAAAGTGACAAAAACAACTATATACGAGTAGAAAGCCATTACATTTTGAGGCTGGCGGACTGCTCCATTTTGTGCAACACTGCTGACATGGGAAGCATTCGGTTGCCATGTGTGACCTGGCGAAGTATCCACAATATTCTGCTGACTGAAACAACATCAGCACATCTGCACAGTTCAGTGACAGAGTCTTGGCTTCTACAGTAGCAACAATGACAAATATATATACACACATACAAGTTTCACCATAGGTCATTCGCAAGCCACCTTGAGCCTGTTGCTTATCTACTGTTTGCTCTAGCCAACTCAGCCTCCTACCCTCAGCAGGACAAAAAATGAGTAGTAACTTATGGGCTACAGGGTGAAGGCCTAGTGTGACTAACTGGGGCAGTAATGAGTGAATGAATGAATAAGCATACTTATATATGGCACATTTAAGTTAACACAGCCTAAAGAAATAAAGACACCTTGAGTAAATGCTTATGTATTGTTCAAAGGTAATGTCCTTCTGTCGAATGTCAACTGACAGGTTGTTCCACCGCTGCGGACCAGCTGCCAAGTACTGAGTATCACGACTGCTGGCAGCTCCAGACATCCAAATGTTTGCTAATGCAGGCAATGGATAAGGCACTGCAAATCAGCTACTACTTCCAAAATAGAGACCAACATGACTAAGACATCTACACTGCTTAAATAACTGCACACAACATATTCAGTGCACACAATTGTTGTAAAATAATACTCAAGATTTACAAACTGACAATTACTGCCAAAAAATAAACTCATCCACTGACCTGTGACCTCTAGGTGTTCTCAAAGTCTCAGCCTGTAACAAACATTAGCAATAATCTACGAACAAAAATTAGACAAAGCATTTATATGTTAAACCACATGTGTATTCAAACGCTGCTTAATAAACAGCAACTCATATATTGTTGCAAGCATTTCATTCACTGATTCTGTGTGCATACGATTTCTTATTATCGCTGTTTGTAAGTCATAAAATTACAAATAATATAGCACATCAAAAAAGCAGAGCAGTACAAAATGTCTCCAAATGTTATACTATTCTTAAAACAGTAATGACATGACTCACTCCAACTGGCACAGAATGGTGTTTCCTGAGAGCTCCCCTGAGGTGAAAACCAGCAAAACACGTAGCACAAAATTTTTCACCGCATTCAACACAGTTCTACAATACACAGAAAACATGACATTGCAAACACGGTTAAATAACACACCGAACCAATAGTTACTCTTCTGTATATTATTATGAAATAAACACATTTTTACAAAACAGTAAAATTGCAAATCAAAGAGCTGTGGCTCTCTGTAAAAACTGCAGTAAAAATTAAAGATTCCTGTCAGGATCCAAAAACTCTGGATTCAAATCAAGATCCAGAAAAAATCTAACCTCTGGCCTCCATAAAATGTCACTACAATCTGTGCATAACTTTTTGTTCAGTGATCATGCAAACACACAGACAGAGATAAAAACAGACTCACATAACCTCTATCCCTCTAACATCCTTTCTTCTACAGAAAAAACAAGCAGAGGTTATTACAGCTTTGAAACAGATAGCTGGACTACTGCTGCACTATCAGTATATGCAATTTGCCTGGTCTTACAGTCATGACTAACAACGTCTCATTGCACTGACTACTATTACGTGACTTCACTGTTTAGGCTTATTGTTATGTGTCCTTGTAGTCTTAGGACTT
>Ga0056128_1005022_pt1 | contig 16608 bp, 10 predicted proteins | sample WorMetLIZISLAND2_FD_71113 | JGI IMG/M metagenome (GOLD analysis project Ga0056128, IMG submission 71113) | Marine gutless worms symbiont microbial communities from Max Planck institute for Marine Microbiology, Germany - Olavius geniculatus... ... | reverse complement strand
CCCATATAGATCATGAATATTAATGGCTAGCCGACGACGTCATCATTCTAGGCTAGGCCATAGCCTATAGACGTCATAAATATTAATTCATGACGTCTATAGGCTAAACTCATGACGTCATCGCAGGTCATCATGGCGGCGCGTTTTCTACGTCGTTTTCGTAGATCGTCGACTTCAAAGGTAAATTTTTTCGTGTTGACAGAACGCTGGGCGTCGACATTACTGTCAAAGTTATCATAAAATTCTGCACTTTCAGGAAAATGGATAAAATGTATATGTTAATTTTGGTGACCACGGACCTTTAATCATTGCGGTAACTTACGTTGTGTGTCTGTATAAATTGTCTTCGTCACAATTACAACGGGACTAGACTGACGGAGTACGCTAATCGTGTATGGGTCCTACTTCGTTCTCACGCAGAAGGGAAAATTAACAGATAGGACCCCCACATTGGGAGCAAAAATGTTTAATACAAAAGTTACGTATAGCTGAGTACTCGACCAGGGCATAGAGACTTTTGTCTATTTTCCTTCACTTTTTCGGTAAATGGTTTAGGCTAATAAAACCTATGTCAAAAGCGTAGGCAATGAAAGATCTGCGTGGTTTAGGCTATAGGGTAAAACTTTGTAAGGCCGGGCGGCCCCAAAGGGCCAACAATTGAGTCCGAAAGCCAAGAGCGGAGATAAAGTTATGGGAAAGAACAACGGGAGCCCCATTTCCACCAGGTAGGGGTTAGGGCAGCGCTGTAAGCTCCCCAGGAAAATCTGGGATAGAGCCCCGGCCGGATCGAAATGCATTTTGGGCACATAAACCGGAAACGCATTTAAAGGATGCAAATTTGTGAAATACTGTGACGCGCCCCCTGTCCTCTATAATAGACAGCATTCTGAAATTAATGACTGTCTGCAAAATGTTAACAGAAAAGATTATTAGAGCTACAATCATTATTAATTACATATGTGGCATATAATGGAGTTCTTACAATTTTAGGTTCAGCTCATTTTTGTGTTTTGTGTTTCGGTAAAGGTCAAACTGTTTGTTTGTTTGTTGTAAAGGTTAAATTTAGCTATTTAGCTATTCAGATGTTCTATTATTATGTGTTTGTGTGCATTCTGCCTGGAAAGGCCGTCCCCGAAATGACTTATACTGTGTCGGGAGAGACGTTACACCCTACTTACTCACTCACTCACTCACTGTGACGCGTTACACATAATATTATTTCATGCAAACAAAAACCAAAACGACTGCAGTTTGACATAATGCTCTTTGCTTCAAGAATATGTTTATCCTCTAACGTAGGTGTCGAATGTGAGGTGTCAATTTGTAATTCCGTTTTGTATTTCCACTTCTTAATTTATAACCACAAAATTGGCACGCTTTGATCTATTCAAATTTTAGTTTTTTTTCTAGAAAGCTTCTCCGTAATATTTAACCAAAAAATACAAATAGTTAAAGATTCGACATTTGTCAGATGTATAGCGATATGCTTTCATCATGTAGGTTTATTTTCGGGTAGAAAAAAACTGCATTTTAAAGCAGCGAACCCACGTACTGCAGAGATAAACCTCCTAAATGCCAATAAGAGCTTTGCAGTCAGTCAGCTTGACCTATTAATTTCCACTTTTAATATTCACGTGGACAGTCTCTAGAGAATTTTACCGATATATGGCTCGGAAGCAACTGCAGCGTTCAGCCATGCAGTGACAGTCATTTAGATGCGCGACTCGTCATTTTGTCCCATCAACTGCCGTCCGGCGACTATAAAACAGGTCGCTGCGTGCGTGGTATAGAATCTTCGACTGTCGTCGCCGCTGCTGCTCGAAACATTTGTTACATCCGGTAAGTTTCTTTTGTACGACGACGACGTTAATGATGACTACAAGTTACAGTCAGAAATGTCGAAGATGTTTTTTGAGACACAGTGTAGTCTTTATAACAACTAAAAAGATAAAAAAAGTTAAGAAGCTAAGGAAAAGCTAAGAAGGTAAAACGGTTTTTAGCCAATCGTACTTAAGCAAAGGTCGAGCTTATGGTATGGTTGTCGTCGTCTGTCACGGCTAAACGGTATATCGTAGAAAAATTTTTTTACACAGATAATTAGCCCTGTGTCATAAGCATAGGCAAGCAAAATATCAGCGATTTAGTGCAAGGAAAACAATTTCAATATTGGGGTTGAATTGACGGAGGGGGTAGGAAAAATGTGCGTTTTCAACGGAAAACTGGCCATATCTCAGAAACAGTGAGAGATGCGGCAAAGGTTACTATTATTATTAATATGAAGTGTCATACGCCCTGTCAAATGAGATAAAAATCATTAAACTTGGATGACCTTGAAGGCCGTTACGCGATATTGTGGCTAAACGGTGCCAGATAATAAGGCCTAAGTTGTTATTAATCACTAATAGCAAGTGACATAATAATTAGCTTTCAAATGACATGGAAATCATTGACCTTGGATGACGTTTAAGGGTCATAGCGCCCTATGGTAGGCTTATGCCAATCGTGCGAGATTGTGCCTAAACGGTAAGTGGTAAAGGGTCAGTGATGTTGCCATCGGATAGGGCGGTAACAACTTCTTTTAAGCTGTCAATAGTAACTATGTTTCCATCAGCAGCCGTTTGGCCGCAATGTGCAATGAAACGTTTCAAGCAGTAAATGGCCAGATTTCGGAAACGGTGAGAGATAAAACCAAAATTACTGTACTATTAATCACTAATAGCAAGTGGCATACGCCCTTGCAAATGACATAAAAATCATCGACCTTAGATGATCTTGAACGTCACTGACAACCAGTACGGTCGGCTATCTTAGCGACAGCTTGGTTCCTTGTTACACAACTCGCAGTAGACAAAATGAAACACAAAGTCTTAACAACAACAGTAGCCTTACGTGAAAATTGCGACACAAATATAGACAACAAAATACAACACGTAGGTCGACGCTGCCACCGTCAGCACAAAAATACAACAGTATCACATTTATCTAATATCTAGTATCTAGTAGTTGTCTAAGAAATCTATGAAAACAGACAAACGACGTTTGATTTAAGTCCACCAGGCGTTTCGATTTATCTCATCGGTTTATCAGTAATAGCTCTGCTGTTTTTTTTACAGAAACTCCTTCGTTCTTTTTGTTAACGTTTGCAGACAAATTCCGACTGGTTGTTAATTTGGCCACTTTCGACCCGTCTATAAAATGTTGCCATCCAATCGCAAGCTGGTTGTTGAGTTACTGCAATTTTGTCGCAAATTCTCAACAAAACCGTTTTTGTGATATTTAACGTATTAGCTGTTACGTCAGTCGTGTTTCTTTCAAAACTGACCATAAGCCAACTATCTGGACAAAACTTACCCGACTACCTTCAAAAAACGCTTTTCAGATACATTTTAAATGCTACAGCACAATAAAACTGTAGTGCCTCTGCGCTGTGTAAATTAGCTGCTGTGTTTGACAGACTGACAATAAATGTTTGACGATGCCGTCGATGTCGCTGACCAATCAAGGACTTCTGGTGTTCTGGGTGGCGGAAATGCTGGCGTCTCGAGTGACGACAACACTCTTCGCTGTCTGCTTCGTAACCTTCGAGCACTGCTCGGCCACTAGTAGGCCTGCTGGTCAGTACGTACGCTGTTTACACGATCCAGCAAACGTCCTGCAAATGGACAGAGCCCCTGGTTGGGGTTCAGGGGGGCTAAGCCCCCCTGAAGCTGAAACACTTTTGCTTTTGAACGTTTAATGGAAGCAGCAAATTCGCCCATTTTTTTTCTGAAATTTGGAAACGCAGAAAATCACAGCGTCATATCAGATGCAATTTCACATGGCGATTTTGATCGCATATTGTATCGATATGAAAAAAGACCATCAAACATTGTTGAATTTTGCAATTCTTGCTGGAAAACGGCAAAAACGCACCTTTTCATATAATGTCGCTTGCAAAAAATTTTCATGGTCGGGCCAAGGGGGGGGGCATCGCAACGTGCCCCCCCTAAATACACCACTGGTTAGCACTACTGTGATGCTGACTCTTACCTAGATATCAGCTTAATCTCACTTTAGACCATTTTGTTGTCTATAATTGTCTGCTGCAATTTGTCAACTTTACAAGTTTGAACAAAACTTAATATGAGTGAATGAGTAGGCGAATCTATCTACATGCAGTCTGTGATCATCTTGTCAAAGAGCAGCGTTACGAAAGCCGTATGGCAAACTTATTGTCATAGTTACAGCACTGCTAGAGTGCATGGGTAAGCAAATACGCAGTACGAGCTTATATCACTGCAGACAGTGCTGTGACATACTCGAACCACGCTCATATGGCATATAGACTGTCATCACGCCGTCGTTTGATTTATGACGCACGACTGCAGAAAAAAGTTGTTACAAGAAATTTAAGCTCATGCTCACGGGACGCGCAAAAGCCTATAGCAGTTCCTGTTCGCAAACTGTCAGTCTATCTCCAGCCATTTCGTCGCGACTTTTACGGGGGTACCGCTCTTTGATGCCCTCGTGCGCCGGTTTCCTTGAACCTAGAAAATCGAGACTTAGACCATCGAAATCTACGTTCAATGCTAAAAATTTTATAGGCAGCTTCTCCATGTCTATCTCAATTGTTTTCGGCGCAATTCGCTCTTGCAATGTGTCTTGCAGCCCGAAATCTCCAAAAAATTTATAAAATCTCCTATTTTGGCGTTCAAGGTCATTTAAGGTCATTGAATTGAGTGCCAATCGATAGCCAGTGTAAGACTTCCTATTAGTGATTAATAGTAACATAGGCCCTATCTCGCACCGTTACTGAGATACAGCGACTTATTGGCCAAAAATCCCAAATTTTGCCTACCCCCTCTCATTTAGCGCCCTCGTTCGGGGTGACCCCCTTGGAACTTATGAAAAAGCTTTACGGTTCCTGAAACTAGAGTCTTCCAGGCAGCCGATGGTGGAAATTTGGTGATCCTAGCTTAAACCGTTTTTGCCTGATCCACCCGTGTGACAGACGGACGGACAGACAGACGGACAGAATTGCGATGGCTAAGACGCGCTGAAAGCAGTAGCTGCTATCGCGCGTAAAAGCAGTAGGCCCTACTGGTGCCCGCTGATAGACTGGCGGTTTTTAAAATTTTTTTTTGCTTCCGGTCGTCTTTAGTTTTTAGCCGACTGTCGACAATTTAGCTCTGTAGCAGTACGAGTTGTCGTCTGTCGTCTGACCGTCTGTCCGTCGTCGTCGTCTGTAACGGATGTATTGTGGTCAAACGTTAAGTCGTAGAAGAAAACCTTCTACACGAATAATTAGCCATGCGTCATAAACCTAGGCATGCAAAACTTCAGCGATCTGGTGCAAGGAAAACATTGAGGGTTAAATGAAGAGGAATAGAAGATTTAATGGAAAATCGGCCATATCTCAAGAACGGTGAGAGATAGGGTCTAGGTTGCTATTAATCATTAATAAGAAATCCCATACGCCCGTACAAATGAGATGAAAATCATCGACCTTGGATGACCTTGAAAGTCAGTACTGCAGCAGGAACTGTCCTATAGGCTGTAGAGCGTTCTTCATAGCAAGGCGTTTTAGTTGTGAGAAAAATTTGTGAAATCAGCGTCCGCTATTTGCATTGGTTTTTTACGACTAGAAGACAATGACAGCTACTTGCGGCCTGCTGGTGCGTTTGCATTTTGTAGCTATTTATATCGCCTGGCAAGATGACCGCGCACGACGTCTGTTATAATAGCGTTCATTGTAGCTTTCGACAGCAGCGTTTCGTTTACATAGCGTGCATGAAACTGTGTCACCTCTGAGAAATCGTTTTCTGTCCGTGATTGAAAGTCGGACGCTGGGCTTCGGACGTAGGCGGTACGGTCGGCATTTTCTAGCGACAGCTGAGCTTTTTGTTCTGTGTTAGATTCGTATGTTTTTTTCTTTGAAATTTTACTGTATTGTTATGTAATTGTGCTGCTGTGTTAAATGGATGAATGAACGTTTCGTGGTCACGTTTCATCAGCGTATGAGCTGCGTGATTGGGAGTCTGACAAAGAGTCGCTGCAACAGGACGTGCGTCGTCTTGAGCGTCAGTACAGGGCAGCAGCAGCAGCACGTCAGCTAGTCCCTGATGTCTACTCCCATCAGCTGACTGACACCGAGCTGTTCGACACGGCCGCCGTCTTCTCTGTTCTGCCGCCGCAAATATCACTTCACCACCCACCCCGCGTCATCAAACAACATCGCTATGGACCAGTCAGTGCAAACTTTTCGAGTCTACTAGGCCCCATGTCCCACGAAATGCGGCCGGGAGTGTACACGGTACATTGCTATAAAACGTGGGAACGTCTGAAATCGGTGGCGTGAATTGTTGCATGTTTTGCGCTTTGTTTTGAAGCTGTTGATAATATTTAAAGATTTAGGGCAATACGTGCCAAAAATATAGCAAAATGGTCAAAATACATTAAACGTAGTTTTTTTGTAATTTTTTCCCGCTACAGAAGCTGTTCCAAGAAAACAGAGCTTTTTCTCGCATGGATTTTAGTGGAGAACGCGTTCTCTTCCTGAAAACCTATGCCACCATTACCACCTCCAGGCTCCACACCCATTCTTTAGGCTAAGTTTTAGACGACATTTCATTTATCACATGGAAATGGGGTATATTTTAGACTAAAAGGGTCTTAGCTGGTCTAGCCCATTTTATACATAGGGTATTAGCTTGGCTAGCGTAGGTTATATTTAGGTAAATAGCCTATTCCAAACCATACGCGGGTATATTCTGGGCTCCTATACACCATGGGTGATCAAGCTACCATTACTTTCCGCCAGGTTCCAGCGGCTTACCTTTCTAGCCACAGATCATCGCCGTCTTGTGGCTGGCTGGCAGCAAATGCTTTACACTACTTTGTAACGGAGACATGTAAGAACGTGCCCGGAGTTGTTACCCGACCACGAGTCGAACCAGCGTTTATCAAGCCACAATCTGTAGTTGTTGATCTTACTGTAATTATTTGTCGTTGGATATTGTTTAGGCCTACTGCTGCTGCAGCCTCGCTGTTTCGCCTACGTGAATGACGTACGTACCACCGCCACGTCGGGCAGATAATTGATGGATCGATGAATTGATTGAAGACGGCCTTTTTCGATTAATCATTGCATGCGATCGCTGAATGCGACACGGCATGGCGTGTATAGAAGGAGAAGCGCAGCCGAAGTCTCGACGACGAAGAAATCGACGTTGTCCAGCCCGTCTGTCCGTCACAGACGGCCTGGCGTGCCCTGGACACTGTTCTGGACATTAACAGTTCGATCAGTCAGTGGACTTATATCGATTAACCAGTCGATTAATCGGTCGATCGATCCATCAGTCAGAGTTGCTTTAATGGCTGAGCTACGTTAAGGTGTACTCGTTAGTAAATACTTCGAGTCAGATAACGATGTTCGCGTATGTTCGACGTTGTTCATCGCAGAAAATCAAAGTTGCCTTAATACAGAGCTACTTTGACAGTAAGCTGTTTAGGTGAGATGAAGACGATGTTCGGGTATGTTCAGCATCGAGTGTATCAGTGGCGCACAGCACTGTGGACACTGCTGTGGACATTAACAACACGGCGGTGCGTGTCTACCAGCCGGTGGCCAGGAGCAGTCACTCGAGGTCGACTTCAGCTTCCAGCGGCGCCGGGAGAAGACGTCTCCAGCCACCACTGCGACAGTGGTTCTACACGGTCACGTGCCGTAACGACGCTGTAGCGGCGCTGAGACACTGTCCCGGATGTTGTCTGGCTATCGACCACACGAGGTAGGTAGCGTTCATGACGCGTAACTAGTTGCTGTTGTGGGTTCTCCGCGTACGTGGCGACGTCATTTACGGTTTGCTTGCAACGGACCGAGACTGTTGGCCGAGTGCAGCAGACCGCAGCCGTCCGTAACGGATTTCGCTGCCAATTGTCGGTATCCGTTAAACCCTACTGTTGGTCTTTCGGAGCTTCGCCGTAAGACTACTACAGGGTGGGCCAAAAATGACACCATTTCCCACCTCACCTCAAGTGTGTCGCTACACTACCTTGTGAAATGTTAGTGTCGAGTAACAATTATTGAAAACAGAACGACTTCTGCAACAATATATTTTAAGAAATTAACAACAGAAACAAAGTGTTTGTTGTCTCAGTTATTGTCTAAAAAATCATGTCTCACAGTTTTACATCAAATGTTTAATGTGTCCGCTTTGCTGCTGGACGACACATCCGAGACGGCGACGCCACTGACCAATGGCGAGATTAACCAAACGCTGCGGCAGTTTGCCCCACTCAGCGATGATCGTCTGTTTCAGCTGGTTGACTGTCGTGAATCGTCAACAGTGATAAGTCACTCGTTGAAGAACATCCCAAACAGCATAATTGAATTAAAATTTGGGGTAGCGAAAAACGTCCAAAATTTAGCTCGAGTTAGGACAGCTTCGAAATTTGAGAGCGAATATTTTTGGAACGGATAGAGATATCGACAAGCGGTAAACGGCGTTATCAATTACCGTCCCTTTCGCGTTGAACAAAAGAAATTGGATGAACTTTTTTGGTCTACTAACGACAACGGTTAGTTGGCTAATGTCTGCCTACCCGAATCGACTTGTTCGCAAGACCATATTTCGGCCCCTAGGGTGTGCTACGCCCTGAAATTTTTACACGCACGCAATTTTTTTAAAAGGGGGGTCAAAATTGGTCTTAATTGTAGCGAATTAGCCACTGTAACTTTAAAGCCAAACGGAGCAGCCTAATGAAACTTTGCCACATGATGTAGTGCTAAGTGGGGCTGATAATGTGCGTACAAATTTTAAGGTGCACCGCCCCATTAAAATTTGGGATAGCGAAAATGTGCAAAATTCAGCGCGATTTAGGACAACTTCCAACTTTGAGCGCGAATATCTCTGGAACGTATGGAGATATCGACAAGCGGTAAACGACGTTATCAACTACCGTCCCTGCCGCGTTGAACCAAGAATTGGGTAAACTTTGGTCCACTAACGACAACGGTTAGTTGGCTAATGTTTACCTGCTTTATGTCGACACTACGCGTTCTGCGTATGCTAATGCGTTAGAGTTCGGGCCACGTGACTTTGCTACCGGAGGAATTTCACCCCCTTTCTAAATCCCCCCAATCGAATATGGGCGCCGGGCGGACTCACGTTGGGCTTTGCCCCAAATTTCTAGTTATTTTTAATGATCAATTACTTGACATTTTCTTCGATTAATCGATTAGAGTAAACGAAAATGAAAATGAAAGTGAAAGCAAGATTTTGTAATATCTTGGAAGAATTTTTGAGACAGATCGTTTAGAACGACGGCAGCCATATCGAATCTACGACTGGATGGGAGATGAATTTTTTTAAGGAATTTTTGGCGTAGATTTCGGCTTACTTTCGCTATTGCGGACCCAAACCTTACAGTATTGGTTTTCGTCGTATAACTGTTTGCTAGGTTTAGTTCGTCATGTGAACAGAAGCGTTCTTACGTCATGGCTTACGTCACGAGGTCAGCTGACAGCACAGCGCGCTATCATTGGTCGTGGATTCAGGTCGACTCAGGCTGCAACTGCGCAGTGTCCAGACGTCGTCATCATCGTTCACATGACACGGAATTCGCAGACTTGTAGAAAGAACAACGTCTCAATTCAAGCCGCTTTCAAAGACATGTGCCATTTCGGCAGTTCCACGCAGTCTGGTTATAGCTGTTGATGTCTGAAGTATCGTTCTCAACCTGGTCACACGTTTGCCAGGGTGATGAAATAAAAGTGTAAAGACCGCCTTTGCTAGAAAAGATACAGTGTACACAGCCCTTTGTCGCAGCATATGCTACCGAACTACAACTGCTTGGATATAGTGTCAATTATTTCTAAGAAAATTGTGTTTCGCCATCGTTTGTCGTCTTTTTAAAACTGATGACTACTTTTCGTAGGCCCCATAGTATTTAAAAAAGAAAACTGACTATTTTCATGTATGATCACTAGGATGTTAACATGATGACACATTACAGTCAGTTAGATCACGAACGGATGATCCGAGTGCGCATCCAGTGAAAGTTCTGCTTAACACCTCCGTTTAGTCAACGTCTCAACGACCGCGCTTTTCGCTAGACATTAGTGATGACTCGGTATATCGAATATATCGGCATATCGTTTTCGATATCGATATATCGTATCGTATCGTATCGTCGAAAAAATATTGAATTTTTCGATATATCGCGATATTTTTATATATCGCGATAATTCTGATATATCGCGACATTTTACGCCAAACGTTTATATTTTTTTCAGTACCAAAATTATTAATTTGTGACAAAAGTTACAAAACAGCAGTGCCAGCAGTAGTTTTCTTTCATTTTTCGTTACTGTGTAGTGCACACGTGCGAGTGTCATGCATGCGAAACACGACGTGCGTGTGCCGTAAGTTGATTAGGCTATCCTCCTCTGCGAGCGGCGACGATGGCGACGATAGCAACGATGATGATGAGGATGACCCCAACGATGCTAACAACCACTGCTATCACGGTCGGCAGCGACTCGGCACCATCTGCACTCATCAACGCAATATAATAGACACCGTTCGGACTGTGTTCCCCGTTGAAAACGTACGTCATAACTACATCAAATAGCCTATTGATATGACCGATTTTCAAAAAAAGCTTTTATCGATACGCTCTGCAGTGAATATTAGGTTGTGAAATATAGCCAGCTGTAGAAGAAGTGGGTATTATAAAGGTGACTGCATACATACGAGCGTATGCTATTATTTAAGAACACCCTATAAAGGTTTCCTGAAGGGTCTGCCAGTGTCTGCGGCTATAAGCATATCACATGCCATGCATCAGACGTCCTTGCGGCAAAAAAAAATCAGCAGTAATTAAAAAATACGAACATCAAGGACTAGGCCAGGTATTACAGAGACGTGTTTTGTGTGATAATAATTTATCACTGCATTAGGCCTACGGTGGGCTAAAATAATGTTGCCAATTACTCACCATATGACATAACTGAAACGCTTCTATCGCGCGCCGCATGACATAGGCCTCTATACAGTAATATTTCTGAAAGTTAGGATGATTAAACACCGACTGGTCAACTTACTAGCCTATAGATTTCTGACGAACTCAGAACTTGTACGTACAACTCAACTATTATTGCATTACAAATGTTTTGCTCTTAATTACCTGAAGATTCCGTTTCCGAATCTAGAAACACAAATAAAACACTTTTTAAAGTTTTTATTGACGAACAAATCATAGGCTACGTATGACGCTGGGAAAATTCAAAACTCCACTGAAGATACTTTGACAGAGCATTGTAACACGTTACAGCGCAGTACAGTAGGCCTACACTGAGGCATATAAAACTGCTGCTGTACGCCTACGTTTCTGTTCAATGCGTGTATTACCGGTACTTTTCACCTGAAAATAGACCAAATATATCTAACCTAAATTTAACCTTTTATAACTAAAAAATCTTGCGTATTAGGCCAAATTAGCACGACCAGTTTCGATGGCAGTATTAGCCACCTGTTCTTTGAAAAGCTCAGACGACATGCACAAAGTCTCAGAATACAAGTTGTACGCTATTTGATCGGAGAAAATTTTTTGACATATTATTTAACAAACGCCTATAGACAAACACACCAAGTTACCATAAATGCTTATGAGCGGATGAAACAGAAGTGTATCCTAGTTCATCAAATCATGGTAAACCCAAAATAATGTCACGTATGCACGCAAGTCTCACAGTACGAATAATGCAAAATGACAAATATTTATATTCCGTTGGACAAGCTTTAACAAATTTGAGGCAAAAGGCAAATTTTATACCAGTTTCTATAGCGCGTATTAGCTACGGTAATTCTGTCTGTTCTTCTGTCCGTCTGTCCGTCTTAGTGCCTGTCACAACATGGTGCCAATTCAAGCCCAGGTGAGATAGAAACTTCGGGTTTACACCATTTAATAGTTTAGCGTCTCTAGTATTTCGTGACAGAATTTCATGCTACTGGATAAAGGGGGTCCCCACGAACAAAGAGGCAAAAGAAGAATACTCCTCTAAAACGTTATTTTACTGCTATTGGCTCGTCTAGCGTGAAAATGGTTGCAGATAGGCACAGACATGCTGCTTATCATAACAAGCACTGGCGTAGAGCTTCTTAGCAATGTTAACATTGATGACCTTGAACGACTTAGACCCCCACTCCCCCTAAAAAGTAAAGAATTTAGTAAAAATTTTCGCGATTTCGAGCGGCGACACACATTTCAAGAGTATATTGCGCCGAAATGGTTGGAGATAAACCCAGACAACCTGCGCAAGTGCGTATGAAATTTTCGCTATTGCATATAGATTTCAGCAGTTTAAGTTTCAATCCCCAACGTTTAAGGAGGCCTGCGTACGCGGGTATCAAAAAGGGATACCCCCTAAAAGTGGTTAGCCTATTTTTCCGCTACTGACTTGTTTAACGTAAAAACGATTGCAGATAGGTAAAAAGGTAATTTGTCAATTTGTATAGCGCAGATAAGGATATAGATAGGGATAAACATGCTGCTTATCATAAAAAGCACTGGTGACGTGGTGACGTGCTTTTTAGTGGTATGAACATTAAGGACCTTAAATAACCATGAACTCAGAAATAACGGTTTTTAGTGATTTTTGCGATTTTTGGCTGCAGAAAAATGAACTGCGACGTAATGGACGGAGATAAACCAAGATTACCTGTGAACAGGAACTGCTATAGGCTCTCGCGCGTTTCATGAGCATTAGCTCAAATTTCGTATTTTTATGCGTGTTGTCTCAAAAAACAAAATCAACAAAGGCTTGCAATTAAACTAAATTTCACAAAATTATTATAAAATGAAAGTGTTAAATTTTCGAATACATTATAGTCCTATTTGTCTATAATTATATTCAGCTGTCAGCAAACGCTTGGAATAATACCTTCTCCTCCATGAGAACTGGTTGTAGCGAGCCCGACCAAGCTCCACAAAATGGCGATCAACAGAAGTGTTTTGTCAAACATTGTTAGCCGCTGCTGCTGAGACTGCGTGATGTCTCGTATAGGCCTATGACGGAGTGATGATGAGGAATGATGATGTGTCGTCACCCCTGTACAGCACAGCAGCACCAATCTCAACGTCAACGTTAGTAGACCTGGTGGATAGTACCCAGGGACCAAAACGTGACACGTTTTCATCTGCGTCAATATATTGCCACATAAACTGCAAAACACCGGATATTTATAGTGCCTGATCAGGAGCAACAATTATAACATTTGTTATTATTATTCGCAGCTTAAAGGTGCTTGTTTATTCGAAAACAATTATTCCTTCGGAACCTCACTGTTTCCCCACAATTAAGAGTATTGTAACGAAATTACAATCTACTCGCATAAAACAGAAGTCATTTACATTAAGAGATGAAGAACAACGTTTTTTTTATCGAAATGACATGTAAGTAAAGACTAAGTAGAACTACTGCCCGCGAGTAGCTTCAATCGCTTCCACGGGCAATAATAAAGTAAATTTAGGCCAACTGGTTCAAGCAATATCATATTCGCAAAAACACACCAAAAACATTTGACCTTGACTTTTGACCTATGACCTTGATATTCAATAGGGTACTAAAGGTTGCCAAGGTACGTGTTTGTGCACAATTTTATCAAGCTATAATTACAGCGGTTTATGAGTTATTATGCTAACAGTATTTGACGATACTAAAAACAATACTAGCGTCTCCTTCGCGGGCAATTTTGGCCAACATTGTATTTAATCACAGATTCATGCAGCATCTCTATGCTATCCTTAAATTAGGCCTACAGTTCCGCACACTGCAGACCTGAATCTGAGGAACAGCATTCCAGCTCATCTGAGACAAACCAGCAGTATCTTAGAACAGTAGGCCTACACGAACGGACAATAAAAAGATTTGGTTCGAGTGTGGACTGACTGCTAAATTTTCGCCTTTCAATTTTTCTTAAGTTGATGACACATTGGCTAGTTTCTGGCGCCTGTTTCCGGCGCCGGTTTCGCCAGTCGTCTAGTGCCTGAAACCATGACACGCTTTGCCAGAAAATGATACCGACGTCTTGTCAATTACGCTTTTCTTCAAAATTCTATCATGACATGTTTTTTAAGTACGCATTGTGTAGAAATTTGTTTTTTTTTCTGAGCTGAAAAATGCTTTTATCACTTCACTTTATATTTCGTCTTTGTTTACAGACAAGCGTTTGTTATCAAGCTATAATTGCAGCGGTTTATGAGCTATTATGCTAACAGTATTTGACGATTCTGAAAACAATACTGGCGCAATACGCTATCGTCTGTTTCGACTGACCAATCACAGTTCAGCTTTATCAGGCGCCGGTTTCTGGCAGCAGAAAAAAATCTGGGTCAGAAAAGTATGAGAGATCGACTGACCAGTTTCTGGTACCAGTCGACTGCTACCAGAAACTGGCGCCAGAAACTGGCCAGTGGTACCTGGAAATCAAGGTTGGCTGTGGTAGACTTCGACTTACGTCATCTAATTGCCAAACCCTCAACCCGCACCTCCGTCAGATGCAAGGATCTTGGTGATATTTGTTGTACAAGTCGAGGTATAGTTCATTTTGTTTTAAATTTTGTTGCCATGGCAAAAAGGGTAGGTCGGAGTGAAATTTAGTTAGCAGCATTTGATGGCCCATTTCCGAAAACTCCCCGCAGATGCAAAAAATCTCGCAAATATCTCTTACACAAGCCGAGCTATAGCCAATTTTGTTTCAGACTTCGTTGCCATGACAACGTGGGTCGGTTGGGGGAAATGCGATTGGCAGCATTCGATGGCACATCCTCTAAGACCCTTTATGGACACAAAAAATCTTGCAGAAATCTTTCACACAAGCTAAGCTATAGCCAATTTTGTTCTAAATTTCGTTGCTGTGGCAACGAGGGTCGGTCGAAGGAAAATGCAACTGGCAGCATTCGATGGCCCATTCCCGAAAACCCCCTAAAGGAGCAAAAATCTCGCAAAAATCTCTTACGCAAGCCGAGTTATAGCCAATTTTGTCTCAAATTCCGTTGCCATGGCAACGGGGGTCGGTCGGAAAAAATGCTATTGGCGGCATTCGATGGCCCATCCTTGCCATTGTAATTTTGTCAAATTTTTCGAATAAATAAGTAAAAAATAAATTTTTATTTTGTAACATTAAAACGGCACTTCGTTGCACAGAACCGCGTCATTTGACGTATTAAGCGTAAAAATCGGTCTAACGGACTCGCCTGTAGGCGAGCGGAAGAACCAAAAAAGTGTAGTAAATTTGAACAGGAGGGGTGTATATTTCACCTTTATGGGGAGCAAAAACCCCTGAGCGGATTGAGCCCAAATTTTTGGTGGTAGGGGTCTATGACGTAATCACGCCATTCAAATTTGGTGACGATCGGTTCAGGGGTTTTTGGTTGGCTGAGGGTCAAAGTTTGCCTTTTTCCCATAGACTTCGAAGGTCGTCCTTACAACACTCACACTACCGTGTGAGGTGTGGTGACACGCATGCATGAGCGCAGATGATACGAGGCTGCATTGGGCGTATCGGTTCGTGTTGTGCCATTAAAACGGCCATAAAGAACGACCTAATAAATCAGACAAACGACTCTTTTGCACGCTAGCGTTCTGCTTCTTTGTCGGTGATTTTCTCGCGTTGACGCGTTCTGTTCGACTGCTATTACTCCGTGGTGGTTCTGTGTCTGTCGTGCGCGTGCTGATTAAAAGGCTAGATGTTAAAGGGAAACCCATCGCACATTACGGAGCGTCACCTACCATACGGGATCACACGGTGCATGCCACCCGACACGGTTTAAAGCGCCCCGCCTTAATTCCAGCTAGGCACGCCACTACTTGATTGACCTACTCCAAAGGGATATAAAGCTGAGTTGACCTTGGTATTGGTTATACACTGTGTCCCTGTTTGCGGGTTTGTGTTTTCTTGCGCAGAACCGCGTCATTTGATGTATTAAGCGTAAAAATCGGTCTAACGGACTCGCCTGTAGGCAAGTTGAATTGAAGAACCAAAAAGTGTAGTAAATTTCGAACAGGAGGGGTGTATATTTCACCTATGTGGGAAACAAAAAACCCTGGGCGGATTGAGCAAATTTTTTGGTGGTAGGCATCAACGACGTAATCACGCCGTTCAAATTTGGTGACGATCGGTTCAGGGGTTTTTTGGTTCGCTGAGGGTCAAAGTTTGCCTTTTTCCCATAGACTTTGAAGGTCGTTTTTACAACACTTACACTATCGTGTGAGGTGTGATAGAAAGTCGTACATTGGCTTTCGATTGCCACCAAATTCAATAACCTTGGATGACTTTGAACGCCAAAATAAAAGTTTTTTTATGGATTTTTTTGGCGATTTCGAATTGTGAGATGCATTTCATAAGCGAATTGCGCCGAAATCAATTGAGATAGACATAGAAAAACTACGTATAAAATTTTTAGCATTGAACGTAGATTTCGACGGTCCAAGACACGATCTTCTAGGTTTAAGGAAACCTGCGCACGAGGGCATCAAAGAGCGGTAGCCCCCTAAAAGTCGTTATTTTACCGTTGTTGGCCAGTCTTTCGTGAAAACAGTTGCAGATCGGCATGGGCATGCTG
>Ga0056128_1005021_pt1 | contig 16609 bp, 13 predicted proteins | sample WorMetLIZISLAND2_FD_71113 | JGI IMG/M metagenome (GOLD analysis project Ga0056128, IMG submission 71113) | Marine gutless worms symbiont microbial communities from Max Planck institute for Marine Microbiology, Germany - Olavius geniculatus... ... | reverse complement strand
TCTAAACCGTACAATAATACAGGAATGCATTTCGACTTAATCAAATGGAGCGTAACCTCTTCAGACGCCACTCTACCAACCTTGCCAAATATTGCATTGGCAGCTCGATAGAAGAAGCGTTTTACATGATCCAGTTTATGTTTTATTTCAGTTCATTTTATTTTTGTCGTTTTGTCGGCTTTGAATAGGCTACGCCTTTAGATGTGCTATATATCTCTACGTATTGAAACAGGTTTCTGTGTTTGTGCTGCACACGAACAGTGAAGCGGTGTTGGCTGAGATGGGCGTCGCACTCAAAGACGACAGCAGTCTTGTTGGTGTATTCTCGCCCAAGAAAGTCAGTAACAAGAAACGCGCACTAAAGCCCAAATTCCATTACGCCAACTTTCACCGAAAATTCCTCGTGGTTAAAGTCGTGGACACAAATCATGATAGTCGTGAACTCGAACGGTGGCAAATCATGAAATCATGAAGTTTCAGAGAAAGTCGCGAAATCGGCGTAATGGAATTTGGGCTTAGCGAGCGTGACTCTCAGATCAGTTCGAAAATATCTATAGGTTTAAACACGGACTTTGCAGTGTAACGAGGCAAAATACGCAATAGGCCGTGTTGACTTACTTCATGGCCTTGATCGACAGTGTGTTTTGCCTGGGGGGGGGGCGCGCGTGTGATACACAAACTGGACACGCTTAAGTGGAGTGACATTATGAGCACTTATAACACTTTGGACACTAGGGGCCTATAGGTCGAAAATAATTTCTGTTAAATGTATTATTCAACAATGTAGCCACGGTTTGACTTTTTCTCAATGCAGGCAGAACAGAATTTCTGGTAGAGATTTTTCGGGCAACTGCCTGCTTTGCCATGTTGTCGGTTTGCCCCTTGATGATTCGCTCCCGCGCAGTAGGTTTAGGCTTAAACGATTCGTTTCTATTGACGATGCGAGTAATGCGATTATGTGTAAATTATTGTCAACAAACGCTGAACAAAGTGCTAACTGCAAATGAAAAGTTAGCTAACTGCTGATTCGGCTGACTTCCCAAGGTGTGTTTCAGTAGCAAAGTCGTAGCTTCCATCCTTCCGGGGTAGATAAATCGAGTACCAGCCTGTCTGGCAGTTTCAGGTAACACTGTGTGATCTCATATGGCAGGTGACGCTCCGTATTTTTGCGATGGGTTTCCCATAAAGAGTTATACATAACTTTTAACCCTTTAACCTTTAACGTGTATAGTGAACGTTATCGTTCTTCACTAGCACCTTATACGTTTTGGATTTTGTTTAGACGCCTCATCTGGTGAACTTGAATGAAGACCCGCTGATGTCCGAGTGTTTGGTGTACTACATCAAAGACGGACTGACTCGCCTGGGTCGACCGAACAACATTGTCGTCACGCAGGACATTCAGCTGAGTGGATGCCACATTCTCGACGAACACTGCGTCTTCAACAACCACGACGGTACGTCAGCCGTTACCGGCGGTGTGGTGGTAAATTTTTGTTTTCGTAACGTCTTCTTTCTCCTCCCTTTTCTTCCCCAACAAGCTCTCACTAACGGGTGGGTCGTAAACGTATTTTGGATCATTTTTGCCTCTTGAAAGCCGCATCTGGTGACACCAATTTTGTATATATATATTTTTATTTTTAGATGTCCAAAAAGAGGGGCAGAATATAGAGACAGTAATATCGAACAGGGAAGAAACATGAAAAATTTCAAATCGCCTTAGCTCTGGCTGTGAATTTGTTTACTCGTATCGGAATCAGGACACTAGGTAATTTGAACGAAAAATAACTTTGACAAGCCTTTATGATTTTCATATTATTTGTATTAAAAAGCTTCATAAAGAAGCGATTAATGACAAAATCAAGTGATACGATCTGAGATTTATTCAGTGGGTATTCGGGGGACAACGTTACCCCGCGTTTTTTTCGACTGCACTACTAGCTTTCTCTCTTGCATATTTCATTCGTTTTTGAGCTGTTTGTGCTTTAGAGTCAGTTATCTCCCATGACCACTTTTGTTGCCTACCTTACTGTCTCCAAGCTAAAGTACTGTCTATACTCCATTCTGTTTTTGTTTGCGGTAAAATGTTTATTATACTTTAAGCGAACTAGTGATGGCAAATAAGTCTCGACTTTTTTGATGTGATTCACGTTCGAGCGAATTGAGTTTACTGTACGCCAAGAGTGCTTTTTCCCTCGACAAATGACCTTTCCTGTATGGAATTGGAGCATAGAATGCCGAAGTATTATGACGTCGTATATTGTGCGGAGCTATTGCTCTGTGTTGGCTGTAATCAGGCGTGGTGACGCTGACGCCGTACAACTCGGCCTTGTGCTACGTCAACGGTAAAATGATCAGTGAAGAGACGACGTTGAAAACCGGTAGCAGAGTCATCTTCGGCAAGAGTCACGTTTTTAGGTTCACCGATCCACAGCAGGGTAGTTTCTCTCGGTGTGTGCGTTCTGTATAATGTGAACATTTGATTATATTATAATGTACTGGCGATACATATCAGGATCTGAAAAAGAAGATATTTGTTGATGCATAATATACGATTGTATTAAATCTATGCGGATATGATGTAATCGGGGTCGATGTGAATGTGTCTTGCAGCGCGTGAGTTGGCTGAAGAGAAGAAATCCTCGACGCCTGTTGCTGAATCTCCCGCAGGTTAACAGCATCATCATTATTATCATTGGTGTCATTATTATAATGCAGGATTGATTTAGTGTTAGTTGTGTGCAGCATTTTCTCGTGTGATATGCAGCCAATTTCTCCACAATTACGCTAAATTTTAATTACGTTACTCCGGGCAAGTTAGGATGGTCCAGTCCCCAAAAGAGAACTTTTGTGAATGGTTCTGTCAAAACTCATACGGGCCGAATGACTTAATCAGCAGCGCCAAAACGCTGAAAGAGAATTTCTAAAGCTGTTCACTATGCGTACTTTTTATTATTTGTTTGTTTGCCATGTTATATGTTAAAAAAATAAAATTGTTTAATAATTAGCTAGTGGCTTATTACATTGCATATTTCAGCTGTTTTAGCAGAACAATTTTGTTGGACTAACGAGCAAAGTTTCGTTTGCTGGCATGTTAATTCATAGCCTGACGACAGAAGTTGGTGTGCATGTTCTTTAGGCGGCGATGGCGCCGACTGGACATTCGCTCACCTGGAACTGCTGCAGAAGCAAGGCGTTGACCTCCGCATGGAAATGGAAATAAGGTAATATTATTTACCAAAAAATCTAAATATAGTTGCACAAAACTCGGCCGATAAAATTTCCTGTACATAACCAGTCTTGTAGCAGCGGAGATGCAGCACTGACTCGTACAGCAGATATCAGCAATTAACGCAGTGAATGATACCCAGATTAGTCACTGTGCAGATTGAAGAAGACGTTGGGTGAGGTTGGCTGTTAAAAGGTCATTTGATGGCCAGTTGTCTGTTATTTCAGGAATATTAGTGCCGAAAACTATCAAGATCTTATAATTTTTTCCACGTTACAATCGATAATGGAAGGGATTTTTGGGGGACACACTATACAAGGTGTATACATGTACAGGGTGGGCCAATAAAATGGCACCATTTATTGTACGCCGCATAACTTCATTAAATGATAACCGATTTTTAAAATTCTTTTACTGTGAGAATCAGGAGACAATTTTTAATGAAACTATCACTATAGATACCACCACACCTTAAGTGTGTCGCTACACTACCTCGTGAGATGTCAGATGACGCACTCAAGCCGGCGACGCCACTGACCAGTTGCGTGATCAACGTTGATCGAGCCTGGCACGTGGCCCCCAAACAACCCCGACTTAAATCCGGTCCATTATGTGGTTTGGGATATTCTTCAACAGATAGCCCATCAGTGTTGACGATTTACGTCAATCAACCAGCTGAAGCAGGTGATTGTCACTGAGTGGGGCAATCTGCCACAGCGTTTGGCTGATCGCACCATTGGTCAGTGGCGTCGACGGCTTGGGTGCGTCGTCCAGCAGCAAGGCGGACACATTGAACATTTGATGTGAAAACTGTGAGATGTGATTTTAGACAATAATTGAGACAACAAACACGTTGTTTCTGTTGTTAGTTTCTCAAAATGTGTTGTTATAAAAGTCGTCATGTTTTTAATTGTTATTCTTAAGACACTGACATTCCACAAGGTAGTGTAGTAACGCACTTTGTGGGTGGTAGAATCTATAGTAACGGTTTTATTGCAAATTGTTTCCTGATTCTGACAATAAAAGAATTTTGGAAATCGGTTGATATTTGGGGAAGTTATGGAACGTAGGCCTACAAAAAATGGTGTCATTTTTTGCCCACCCTGTATATAACTGAGGTGTGTGTGTGTGGTGTTCTGAACGCAGACTCAAAGAGCTGGAGCAACAGTTTGCGATGGAAAAAGCAGCCAGCGAACGTCAGTTTGAAAAACAAAGACAGGTTCGTTCTAAATCAGTCCCACAAAAACGTACTTAATTTGTCATTGTTATTTAAACTTAATTCTCACTGTTTTACTTTTCTACCTTTTATAAAGACCCATAAATATTTTGACCAATACAAACCATTAGAATTGCACCATCTCTATTTGTACTAAATTCCTGTGTTCGTTTTAACTCATTATTATTATATGCTGCACAAAAGAATTGATTAAATATACTGATAATAAAAATTAAAAATTTTTAGCTCAGAACGTGACACAAATTCATAACATACAAGTTGGTTCGTAAAAAGTGGAACATAGCTGTACGTGCTTCACAAAGATGCAATGATCAAACTGTTTCCAAACGAATAGTCTCGGTCATGGCAGTGAAGGGAGGTCACGTTAAACACTTGAACACAGTGTTTAGCATGATCACTTACTTCGAGGATGATTGTTTTCAAAAGTGCCCACTGCCCGACTGCTAGATTTAGGCAAAGCGTAGGCTATAATGTTCCACTTTTTATGCGTCATCCTGAAATGTATGTGTGGCGCCGTCTGTGGCTGCCGGTTGTTGTTATTTCGCTGCTGTGTATATTCGACTTTTATCGTGTTTTGGTGGTTTTTATGAACTGCAATCGCAACTGTTTGTTTAACTGTTTAATAAAATCTACGCTAACTCTAATCATATTCTTCACTAGTATATGCTCCCACCTCCTCGGCGTCACAGAATTACAGTCTTAGGCCTCATTCACATAGTCTCTTTCTTCCTAACCATGACAATAATGTCTATCGAGCGGTAATTTTATAACTCGCATGTTGTACAAACAATGCTATTAGGTTTTTAATTCTTTTAATTCTTGTGTTTTTATTGTTTTTATTAGTTTCGTTTTCGGTATGTTCAGTTGCTGTTTGTCAACTGTGTGCAATAAACGAATATATACTCGTACATACACTGTGTCTCAAAAAAAACATTCCCGACATTTTTGATTGTAACTTGAAAACCAATGGTCAGATTTTGATAATTTTTTGTATCAACATTTCTGACACAATTTGCCATCAAATGACTTCAGTTTTTATTTCACCCAATCTATGCTTCTGCACTACCTACGAAAAGCAGATCAAGCAAAATGCGTGTTGAAATAAACAGAAAAGCTGAAAAAAAATCTCCCACATATCGATTGTAACTTGAAGAAAGATTAACAGATTTTAATAATTTTTGGCAGAAACATTTCCGACACAACTGGCTATTATATAAGTGTTTTAGTTTTACCTCACCCAACTTTTGCTTTTGCACTACCTGGGGAAAGCAGACCAAGCTAATACGTGTTAAAATGAATGAAATAAACGTCGATAAATTTCATCTATTCTAATCTGTGTGCCCCAACAGCCGGTCTGTTATAAGATTTGACTGTCGTGTAGCAGTGTGTCTCCCAGATGAATTTAGGAATGTTTGTGAAGTAAAAATGCGACTGGTACAGCCTGGATTTGTCTGGAGCAGAACTTTATCGATACTGTTGTCAATGAATGAAGAAAGCGTCTCCTTGCCTGTGTTCGCATAGTGGGCAAACACTTTAAGCAATTTTACTACAGGCAGTTGAAAAATAAACAACCAGATGAGTTGTCAGCCAAGATGTCAAAAATTTGAACAAATGTGTTTTTACGGGTTATGTTAATTAAGCAATCATATCGCAATGGATAAAAAAAGTGATACTTCGCTGGTTGTGTTTTCCCCCAGGTAGTGCAGAAACAAACGTTGGGTGAGGTGGGAAACTGAATGGTCATTTGATGGCAAGTTGTGTCAGGAATATTCTTACCAAAAATTATCAATATCTGATAATTGGTTTTCAAGTTACGGTCGAAAATGTTGGGGATGTTTTTGAGACACAATGTATATATGTGCTTGTGTGTGTGACTGTATAGGACTATGAGTCTCGTATACTGACACTGCAGGAACAGCTGGAACGACACAGTCTCATGTCGTCCATGACTCCCGACGACTTTGACGTCGAGTATGAGCGTCTCTTCGGTGCGTTTTCTTACTCTGCTTTGTTTTGTCGCAGTCTGGTGTTTGTGTCACGTGACATTGTGTCACGTGATTTCGTATGACGTGAATGCCGTTGCGGCTAGCGTACATGCTGGAGTTTGCAATAGAGCGTTTTTTGTTTCTTTTTTCATTTTTATTTGTTTAGTTTCGTCTCCCGTGACTCCCACTTTGCCCCGACTTTTTGCCTTTATTTAACAAGAAGGTCTAGACGAGCGCCGTAAAAAATTTTCATTGGATTCAGGTGGAGCGTGGCTGTAAGAATAAATTTTGGTGCATTTTACGTAAAACAATTTCTGGGATGTAAAACAGACTGATACATACTTTTATTTACCAAAAAACAATCAGTGTACTGTTGACTGCGAGTACCGCGAATCATAAATGGATAAAATAGATAACACAAGATACATGTATCTAACAGATCTTGAATTCGACGCTAAGGACTCCGTAATAGGACCAGAATAATTATCATTTACTAACTGGTTGACTGACTTATTGGTTGATTAAATGATTGGTTAGTTAATTAATTAGTTGATTAATTAATAGAGAAGTAAAGGTTGGGTGATGAAGGCGTTTTATGGTGTGACAGCTTGGTGATGCTGTACATTGATGCACATTGGGCGACTTCACTTTTTTGACTTAGACTTTCGCTGAGACTTTTGCTGAGCCTGAACTTACCTACTTAGGCCGAAGTTTAGACTCAGCTAAAGTCTCAGCGATTCGCTGAGTCCAAAAGTACCTACTTATAGACCAAAGTTGAGCCGAACTAACCTGGCTAAAGTAGGTTCGATTTGCAGGGAAGAGATAGCTTTAGCCCTTAGGGCTTAACTTTTGCTGAGCCTGAATCCACTTTAACTTTTGACTTTCGCTGAGCGAAAACATGGCGACCATTTACAGTCCTATGCGTACGGATAGTTTAGTAAATTAAAGCAGTCTGGTACCGTACCAAAAATAAACGCCGTAATGAATATCCAGTGACGTCAGATGTTACGTAATTACGTTATTTGCGCGCGCGGCGCAATCAAATAAGCAAGTCCAAGCGTAAATGGTTTATTTATTTCCTGTTAGTTTTACCTGTTTTTTTCGCCATTTTTAATCGTTTTGGTTTAAGTCAGTAGACTAAGACCAAATTTGAGTTGAACTGTGGTCTAAGTACAGACTTTAGCGTTCAGCTTTAGCTTTCACTCAGTGAAAAGGCTCAGCGAAAGTCTAAGTCAAAAAGTGAAGTTGCCCATTGTATACACAATGTATAGATGAGTGCAACTGGACTGACTACGAGCGTCGAGTTGTATGCTGGGCGTTTAACAAGTGGAAACATTACCAGTTCACTTCACTCAGGGTACCTGTTTGTCTATTTGCTAACACATTTACAGTGATTTACTATTTTATATCAACATTATTTTAATGTTTTTTTTCTCTTTTACTTTTTAAGTGTTTATGCTCATTTATTTCAAACTATTGGTTTATTTATTTATTGTTTACTCATTTTTGGTCTTTGACGATTTGGAGCTAGAAAGTACTTGTGAAAGAAAATTTCTTGTCATTAACTTATTTTAATGATTATGCCACGTGATCTTGTTTCACGTTGTCACAATATACACGTAGATTAATAGAGGATAAAAAAAATCAGTTATGTTTATGTACGTCTGGTATGTTCCTACGATACGAGCGATTTAGTTATCCTTTTGTAGTATTACTTGCTGACTCAATTTGGTTACCGTACTTACTTACTGGCAGGATGACGTGTGGGGGAACGCTGTGCTCCTCAAAGAAGCCAATGCAATCAGCGTCGAACTGAAGAAAAAGGTAAAAATATTTTCCTGTTTTTTTTCTGTTTAGAATTTTATTTTATTTAAGCTACAGACGATGGAACAGTTGTCAATTCACGTCAGTTTTACAGTGTCATAGTTTTTGTTGCAAATTTTTTATTCACGTTTTACTAGATGAATGTTTTACAACATTACTGCGTTTCATGTCCCTGTACAGTACTGTGTGATCTTATATGGCAAGTGATGTTTTGTAGTTCTGAGATAGGTTTGGTTTTCTGCGAAAAGCTATACACATTTTAACGCGTTTAACAGGTCCAGTTTCAGTTTGTGCTGCTGCGGGACACGTTGTACTCGCCTCTGTCGGCTGACCTCGCGACGTCATCAGACAAAGCTCAAGATCATCGCAAGACGGTCGTCGCTGTCGAGGTCCAGGATCTCAAGAACGGAGCCGTCCACTACTGGACACTGCAGAAACTACGGTCAGTAATTTATGCGTAAAAATTTATCGAAACACAACCTTGATTTTACTGTTTTGTTGACGTTTCGGCAACGGCTGTTGCCTTCTTCGGAACGACTGTCCGCAGTGTCAAAGAAACAATAAACTGACTGGTCCAATGGCCAGTTCACACCAACGACGTCGACGCGACTTAACTCGGCTGTTGAATTGAGTCGCGTCGGCGTTGTAGGTGTGAATTGGTCATGAAGTTTTCCTTTCACCTACGCTAGGAGCTTTAAGAGCCTAAGAACAAGACACTAAAAACATATCTCGAGACTGTCTTGAGACAATACACTTGCCTAAGATTTAAAATAACATCCCTGTATAGTACATCACTGTTGTTGGACTGAACGGCTGCACGCAGAGAGCGCCTGGAACTGATGAGAAAGCTGTACTATGAGGATTTACAGACACCGACCGGTGTGACGTCATCATCGTTACGTCATCACAACTACCCCGAAACAGCACCGGCCAACGACGACACTATCAACTGTTTCAGCTTCTCTGATGCGTCCAGGTCTCAATTCAATGTCTGTACTCTTGATTAAGCCTACTCTGTGTGCAATACTGTGGATGGTCTAGATCTTATGCCGTGGATATGACAAAAAAAGAACGTCAAAAAATATTCTGCAGATTCTTTGCATTTTATTTATTGACGAAAATATACGCCAAAGCATTTGCACAATGGTTGACGTTGAAACATTTGCAAAAAATGTTGCATAACATTTTAGCACGACGAGTGCGCACCGCTTGAAGAGAGGAAGCGTTTAGGTATAAAATCGCACTCAACAGACGCAACGGACGTAACGCATCGAACGCAGCTGACGGTAAGGACGTAACGACCTTGCTTTTTGGCCGATGCGTCGGCTGCGTTTGTTCCTTTCGTTGGCTACTTTTTGTATTTATTGCGTTTAATACGTTTGTGGCATGCTTCAACTTGCGTTCGCTGCGTACATTGGACGGAGACCAGGCGTAAGTGGTTAACGAAATGAATGTTGAACGTGTATCACGTTACGTGTGTAGAGAGCGTCTGGAGTTGGTCCGTGAAATGTATCGCAACGACGCTGAGGTGTCGCCGACGTCACCGCAACAAAACGTCAGCAACAGCCACGTAGACCCATTCTACGACCGATTTCCCTGGTTTCGCCTTCTAGGCAGGTCTGTCTGAAGTAGTTTTGTCTGTAGTAGTAGTAGTTATTGTTGTTGTCGTTGTTGTTGTTGTTGGCGGTGCTGGTTTACCTCGTAACTTAAACATTTAGTCATGTTTTAATGTGACGTTATTCATGTAATTTTTGTCAATAAGATTACATAATACTGAACCATCTGTAGATAAAATCACACAGATTTATGTGCATGCATAAATGCATACAGTATCGAATCTGCCAGCTGTTTGAGCGTCGTCTGTTTATTCGTTATGAAGAATAAACAGGCTATCTCTCTTTCTTTTTAGCTTCATCTGTCGCGGTGTGTACACCATGTTTTACTTTTTTTTCTTATACATGGATTTTGTTGTTTGAAATAAAACCGATGATGACGACGATGATTGATGATGTGATTTTGCATGCCGTTGCTGCTGCAAATAAGTAAGTCAATAAGTAAGTAAAACGTTTATAGCGCATAACGTTAGAAACCTCTAATGCTCCTGCATGCTGCTGTTGCTGTTGTTAGGGCTCATGTCTACCTGACCAACCTTTACTACCCAGTAGCTCTGGTGCACAGAGCGGCTATCGTAAGTGAGAAAGGCCAAGTCATCGGCTACCTGCGAGTCGCCGTGCAAATTGTCACCGGTACGAACACGCTAATAGTAACAACCTTATAACAGAGTGTGTTTAATAGCGCATTGTTGTTTTTAGCAGTTTTAACGCAGGCCTAGACTATACGTACGTAGCAAGCTCGTTATCAAGTAACTACGTCTATTTGAAAATGCTCTGTCACGGCGCGTAAGAAATTGTAACAGTTGAAACTACTTTAACGAATAGGTAACTTTAAAGACGTGATTAGATAATGATAATGTAGACCTATTGCTGTTGCAATGCATTTCTGACAACTGCTAAATGAATATCTTATAAGAGTGACAAAAAACGTGCATTGTTGCACAAGAATCGTGGTTAATTCTAACTGAAATTTTTTAGTCGTTGGTTTTTGAATAGTGAATGTTCAGTTTTTTTATCGTTACCAGCAGCTCTGATTATGCTATGTGCAACGCAGACGAGGATCAAGTGCCGACGAACGTGAAGCAGCTTGGCACTGCGAAGATCAGCTTCACCGATCAACAACGTCACTCGTCACAGGTCACCCTCGTTTACTTGCTTATTACACACGTTATTACGCCAGTCTTTGGCTAACTGAGTCAGCATGGGATAGATCCGACAAATAGACAGACACACAAACGGGTGGTCAAGACGTGCAATGCGGCTTGGTTTGCGGCCCTATTCACGAAAGGTTGTAAACGGCTGTCGCACGTGCGCCGGTCGCAAATCGATTTTGCAACGTCGCACGTGCAACCGACCTTCATGAATAGGCCTCCAAGTCTGTACTGCATATTAAGGAACAATTGCAGTTTTAGCAATTTTGGCACTCAAATTATAGTGTTATTTTAGAGTTTTTTGTTCTGCGTTTTGTTGCACTTTTTGTTACTGTCGGAAATCATACGGTTTGTTTTTTTTATTAGCTCACTGCCAGTACGCGTGATTATTGATTTACGTACTTTTTTTGGAAGCATGTATCCATGCGCTTATGTTGCTTACGTTACAACCGTCTTAATTGTTTACTGACTGTGTTGTCAGGTTTCAGATGCGGCTGACGCTCCTGCTGCTGCTGATGATGATGCTAATAGCAGAGAGATATCTTCTGCTGAGGCGGACAATTACACTGATCTGCCGCAGCATTTACAGCTAGGATCTCAGCTCACTTTTTCTATCACAGTGCTGCAGGCTTCAGGCATTCCCACAGACTGCACGGACGTCTTCTGCCAATTCAAGTAATCGTCATGTCATCGTTGTTGCTAATGATAATGTCAGATAATATAATTTTAGCAAAACCGTTTAGCTGTGGTTTTGACATATTGCACAATTCAGGTGGTTTAGTGGCGTAACCGTAGGGTGTCTGGTTTACGATCGAGACTTCCTGGGTTTGACTTCCTATCGGGTCGCTATCAGGTGGTTACCACTTGGATGGGTGACTGTCAGCGGGCAGGTAACCATCCCGGTATATAACCAACACCTAGGTCAACTCAGCTTTTCATCCCTCAGGGGTAGGCAGATTGAGTACTAGCCTGTCTGGCTGGGATAAGGCAGGGCGTGTTTATTTGTGTTGGGTGACATGTAACACTCTGTTAGTGTAACCCCATATGGCAGGTGACGCTCTGTAGCTCTGCGATAGGTATCATAGGTTTTTGATAAAGAGCTGTACACAATCTTTAATCGTTTAACTTTTATGTGAACGTCAACTGTATATGTACATGTTGTTGTTGCTGCTGCTCATGACGATGATGATGATGGTTTGTAGTTTTCTTCATCGGTTTGATGAGTCCTTTTCAACGGAGCCGATCAAGAACACAGGCAAAGGACCTCCACTCGCTTTTTACCACGTACAAAACGTACGCCATTTTAATAGTCACTTCTTATTTTCATTGTCAATTCTTAGAGCGCTGCTTTGATGCTTTGATTTAAAATGACGTAGGCTTACGTTTCGACGCGTCAGTTTCAGCTCGCTGACATTGAGCGCCTTACAAGTGACTATATTATTATTTTTGTCTTTCTTTTTTATTTTATATTTTTCATTTCTTATTTTTTTATTTCAGCAATTAAGCTGGTCTGCAAAGAATCCTGCTGCAACAGTTTTTATCATTTCTTTGGGGGGGATCCGCCCTAACCAAGAGTAGTTAATAAACAGTCGCTCTTACACGACGTATCGTGCTGTATTTAAGCCTAAACATGTTTCGATTGCTTGCTGACTGTAGTGCTACATGTACATGTACTTTTGTCAAGTCGTGTCAGTCAATAAACTAGTCGCTTTAGTAGTAGTTCTGGCAATAGACCTGTAATGGTAACAGTAAACATGTTCAGTGGTAGACCTATGCTATAGACAGTCGTTGAGACATGTAAGCAAAAGCAAAATGCAAAATGCTTCGATGCGATGTTACTTAGTAATATTTGTATCGTGCAAGGACAGCACAAAATTCCACTACTCTGCTGTTCGCGGGGAAGATTAGAGGGACGTAAATTCACAAATTTGTGGTAGTAGTAATAGTAGTAGTAGTTGTTGTTGTAGTTTTCAGTGACGGTGACGCAGTCGTTCGTTGACTACGTGCGCTCACGCCCTGTCGTGTTTGAAGTCTTCGCTCATTACACCCAGCATCCGTTGCACTCCCACGCCGCCGACCACTCCCCAATCAGAAGGTCAGAAATACCGACACATACCTTTACATATTTACCTACGCACCTGTATTAATTACACGACTCAGAAAAGTTCCACCGTTAGCACGGCGGTATATCATACAAAATGTTGCCTAGCTGTCGCTGGGGAAAGGCCGACCGTGCTACTGTCAAAGATGGTATATACACTACACAGTATATTCTAGCTAGTAACTTTTCGTTTGAAAACTGCGGTTAAACCGTTGGAGATAGCGACGTCGAGCTATACTGTTAACAGGAACTCATCATCGCCATCTCCAGCGGTACCATAGCCGACTCTCTACGACGCACCGTTTAGGCACAGTATATGCGTTACAGACGATGACGACAGACGACAGATGGACGACAGCTTGTGTTGCATGAAAGTACAAGCTGCACGTAGATCAACAGTTTTGGAAACGATTAGTATCGCTTGTTGCAGTGCAGAGGTCAAACGAACTTGTACACTGCAGCTCACGCTGTAAGCTCACGCTGTCTTTGGTTTGTCCGCACATGACTGTACCTGTGACTGCTCCCGTTATACCACTTTATACAGAAAGATACAAATATATAGCACGAGTGCGACCGTTAAATAAAAGCACCGATTATTCAGCACGTTGTTTTTATTTATATACTAAATGCCACAAAAAAATTCGAGCTAATGCTTACGAGATGCGCGAAAGCCTATAGCAGTTTTGGTTCAGTAGTTTAGCTGTAAATTGGGGTGTTTACGCTAACTTAATATACAAATACCAAATTTTCTATCTGGATCGCAAAACGATAGTTCTATGGCTTGTGAATGATACAGACTTGTGTCTCAACCCGAAATCGCCAAAAAAATTTATAAAACCCTTTATTTTGGCATTCAAGGTCATTGAAGGTCATTGAATTCGGCGCCAATCGAGAGCCAGTGTACGACTTCCTATTAGTGATTAATAGTAACCTAGGCCTTATCCCGCACCGTTACTGAGATACAGCGACTTATTGGCCAAAAATCGCAAATTTTGCCCACCCCTTTCATTTAGTGCCCTCGTTCGGGGTGAGCCCTTTCGAATTTATGGAAAAGCTTTACGGTTTTTGAAACTAGTGTCTTCCAGGCAGCCGACGATGAAAATTTGGTAATCCTATCTTGCACCGTTTTTGACTGATCCACTCGTGTGACAGACGGACAGACAGAATTGCGATGTCTAAGACGCGCTGAAAACAGTAGCTGCTTTCGTGCATAATAAAAGGATCCGTTTCTATACGGCCGTACTATAAGCCACATTTTGCGTCTTGTCCATCTGTTCGTATGTTTCTAACTGGAAAACAGAAAGGCACAGAAAAAAAACAAAATTTTAAGTTGCAGTTTACTATGCCAAAGAGGTCAAGGCCACCGGGTGTCGAAATATTCAAAAAAATCACACAAAACTCAGTGTAATCGTGACTTATGCGGTGACTCAAGATGCACTCCGCAGCTGGACGGACCGCCGCGTATTATGTCGTGACTCGGCACCGGCGTTTTTCTTTGTTATAACATTAGTATCGTGTTGTAAGTCAACCCTGAGTCTGTATGTGTGTATCTCTGTCAGTCTGTCTGTTTGTAGTGGAATGAGCGCTGGCGGAGCGTCTGGTGGTGTCTTTCATAGCATTGCTCCGACCTCGTCGCCCGTCCCCTCGTCCAAGATTTACACCTACACCAAGTCACCCACGTAAGCTGCAGTCATGCAAGCGCTTTGTTTCACAATGTTGTGTGACGACGAATTCAAAGTGTGCTGGGATCTTCAATGAAGATTTTGTATAGCAAATCCGTGGAGTTTGCAATTAATTTTTTTTTTGAAAATTGAGCAATATTTAGCAGAGATATAACGAAAAGTTCGGTGACGTGTTTTTTGTGACTCGCACTGTAGGCTACTACTGCCACCAATATCATCTCGAATAATGTTAATAATAACAAGACGTTAAACCTTGTTAAGTACTGCCCGCGGGTAACTGTGGTATCATTCGCACAAAAACATGGAAAACCGCATGTGACCTTGACCTTAAATTTATGACCATGAAATAGCCTTTTGAAGGTTGTCAAGATACAAGTTCATGCAAGAGTTCGTCGAGCTATATGTATTGGCAAGTGCAGCGGTTCACAGGACTAGATTTTTGGATTTTTCATCATTGCAAGATATGGACTAAAAGCGGATCGGGCGGAAAAACATTGAAAGGCAAAGAGGGGCAGGGAATCTACTCGTCATTACTGTCGTCATTACTGTTCGCCGTGCTTTGTCTACTTATCGTATTTGATGCATGTCTCCATATTGACGCTGCGTGTGTTGACAGGACGAGTCATGTTCACGGCAAGTACGATCTACTCGTCTGGTTCGAGATTCTGGAGCTCTCTCCCAGTGGAGAGTAAGTCACAGTCGACCGTCAGTTACTTTTTGTTCATCGTATAACAACCATGCGTGGACATCACTTTTGGGCGATTTGATCCTTGCGTTCATCTTCTACATTTCGGAGATTTCACGATTAACCCCACTTAGCAGTAGCACTATTTGCTCAATATGTTGACGGTACTGAGCTTGCGTCAGGCAAGGTTATGCAGTCTAGAACTCAAACTCGGAGACTTTCGTGGCATATGCAGTCAAAGCTGCAGTGCGATATGTTGCTATGTGATTTACTTACCGGTACCTTTTGTAGCAAGTGCTATTATAGTGCATCGCGCGGTGTGTTTGTTTACGTCCCAGCTTACGCCGGTACTAATTGCGCCTACCCACGGAGAGATGGCCAGGCTGAGTTGATGAATTCTGTTAGCCCACTGCATTAATGTTGTTAAATAATCTACAGGTACACGGAGTGCAGCGTGGACCACTCCGAAGGCATGCCCGGCGCCGGTACGTTCATATTGCACCAAGGCATACAGCGGCGTATTGCGGTGACCATCGTGCACGAGGACGACCCTGACATTGTCTGGACGGACATTCGCGAGCTGGTTGTCGGCCGAGTGCGCAACACTCCCGACTGTAAACAGCGTGACGTCGAACACACTGTGCTCTCACTGAACCTACTGCCGGCTCAGTACGTCGAGCAACCGGACGACGACAGGTCTTACCACTGCTACTAGTACTTAACTACTACTACTTCTTCTACCGCTACTACTACTAATAATAAATGTACAAAACATGACTGTGTGTTAATGTGCTGCTGAATAATATCACCTTTTGTAATTTTTGCTGTTTTCGATGTGCAAGTCCTTACATGTTGCCGTTGTGTATAAACTAATGTTTTGTACATTTATATTTGCTGTTTTATTACTAAAATACTGTTTTCCTATTGGTGATCAGTTACATAGATATTGCGCTTCAGATTTTGTCTCACAGTAGCCAAGCCGATTACAACTGTTACCGAGTTATAGCCAATTTTCTCCCAAATTTCGTTGGCATGGCAACGGGGGTCGGTCAGGGAAAAATGCAATTGGCAGCATTCGATGGCCCATCCCCGAAAACCCCCC
>Ga0056128_1005017_pt1 | contig 16616 bp, 10 predicted proteins | sample WorMetLIZISLAND2_FD_71113 | JGI IMG/M metagenome (GOLD analysis project Ga0056128, IMG submission 71113) | Marine gutless worms symbiont microbial communities from Max Planck institute for Marine Microbiology, Germany - Olavius geniculatus... ... | reverse complement strand
GTAATTTGCGGAATCGGGCTGATCACGTGATCATGCCCGTCAACCAATCATCTTCATTCCGCAGATTTCGTTCCGCAAATTACTTTCCGCATTCCGCATTTCCACAAATTACCCATACCCAACTGACGATGGTAATTTTGGTCACCAATCTCTCAGTTCGCCAAACTGACCGTAGCACTGAGCATCTTAAAATTAACTCAACAACGTCACAATCTGTACCGTACAAGTCAATGTGTTAAACCAGAGTTTTATTTTTTAAAGCAAATTATAAAGAATAAAGGCGCAAAAATAAACAAACTAACCATAGAATACATACTACATTCAAGGTCTCACGAAATATCGTATCGGCTCCAACGTCTAGATAATTAAAAATAAAATAACGATAGTCTATGCAGAGCTGCATGCTGTAAATGTATACTACATAATTTTACCAAACGTAATTTATTAACCGTTATTTTTAAAAAAAAATAAAACATGTTTTGTGGCTTTTTGCGAATTACGATTTGATTGGTATATAAAAATTTCACGAATACGTTATGTTAGCGTACAGACTGTCAACGTTTGTTTATATTCTTTCTATGTGGCTTTTTTCTTAGGGAAAATGTGAATATTATTATATAGTTATGAATATTAATAATTATGTTTACGTTTTATCTGATATAGTACGTGTACTCTAGAACTGTGCGTTGTATGCTATTTGAATAATGCCTCGATATGGTACTCTGACCAAATGTTCGTACTGCACTAGAGGACAGTTCAGTAGCAATAGCAATGAACATCAGATACTGAATATGACGCTGTGTACCATGGCTAGTACTGCACAAGCCCCGTGGACCGCGCACCAGTCACCAAGGCAAGGGTTGTGTACATGGAACTAATTCTTCAACAAAAAAGCAGATGTTTATAGACAGTTGTCGCTGGAAGTAACGCAGCTGTGACGATTTTGATCGGTTACGTTTTATGTTGACGGTTTTCCGCTGCTGAAGTTTTGTCCTAAAGCCCTACATTTGCATTTACTACAACTTACAACATTAAATTTTGACTTACAAAGATAAAACTTTGAGGGGTAGCAGAACAACCGATCTCATGGTAGCAAAGAGGCTACGTTGAGATTGCTAGAATTTATGTTGTGACATGTTGAATGTATCGCTAATTGTCTCCATTGGCTAGTGAAAGAATAGCCGTGAAGATGGATCTGATGAGTTTCAGCTTGCCTGCAATGCTGCGGAAGACCAACATGAAGCTCATGCTGATGTTGCTCTGCTTCATCATCTGTATGATCATCATCTACACATCTTCCCGACTTTCCTACCGACCGATGGTGAACCGTTACGATGATCCGTCGAGCTACGAGCGTGGAATCATTGATCAGTTTGACAACAACGTTGATAACGCTAACAACCAGGGACCCGATGATGGGGCAGAAGACTCGGTTCTGTTTGCTGGTAGACTTGTGGCCGGATTGACGAACCAGGCAACAAGCCACATGGATGACTCTGCAACGAGCGTGGCAATAGGTGTAGCCGTTACAGCACACGACGACCCCGAGCTGACCCTGGAGAACGTTGGCTACCGATTACCATTCCTACGAACACTTCTGCCGTCGTTCTGTCGGACAGCCAGCCCGGGAATTGCATATCGGTTTTACGTAGCCTTTGATGTGCATGATCCATCACTGAGTAGTCATCAATATATGATTGCAGTGTATCGGCGGTTTGAAGAGGTCATTTTGGAGCTTTGTGCAAAGTCCATCAATGTTTCGCTGCATTTTGTGCAGTGTAATCACAACAGAAATCCTGCCTGGGCACAAAATGATGCAATGATGGAAGCGTACCTTGACCACATGCAGTATTATTATCGGTTGGTATTTTGCTTTTACCTGGTAACTTATTATCCAGATATGTAATTCTTGCTGTATATGTCATATGCATTATGTACACTCATCACTTACTAACTTACTGGTAATATATGTAGTGCACAAAATGGTCTCTTTTTTGCTGCTGTCATTTATTGTTTAATTGATACAATAACATTATATAAAAATGACAGTGAAAAATGGAAAAGGCAAACAGGGACCGGCATAATTGAGTCCATTATGAGAGATGTGCGGTTCAGTAAGCATCGAAACATTAAGACACTTTAAAACATTAACACAGGATGAAATACATTGCAGGTGTGTTCTGGAACTAAATGTGTTAATAATGTGTAACAAGCATGAGTGATCAGTATTTCAGCGCCTCAGATTCGATTATCGATTCCTGACGCTATATAAATATTTTATTGATTGATTGATCGATTGACTTGATTTTCAATATTGTCTCATAAATTTAAAGGTTATTGCGTTAAATGCCATGCATCAGAAAAAACGTGATGTAGGATTTTTCATTGATACAGTTTGAGAAATTCTCACACAGTGTGCTCATGTTTGTTATTTTTTGTTACTTCTCAGAGTCAACGACGATACAGAAATGTTAAGTCCGGGTTGGACCGAAGTGTACATAAACGCTTTGCAGGTTAGACTTCATGTTGCTGTGGATTTTGTATGTGATACGATTTCAGCGCTTACTGTTGAATTTGTATATAAGTTTTTATGTATTAATCAGTTGCAATGTTCTAATCATTCTTCTGTTTATCCAGAGTAAATATCCACCATTGTAGAGTTTGTAAATTTAAGTCAGCATAAATTTTGCAGTCACTGTTGTTGTAAGTATGGTTATGTTCAGTTCTGATATTACCTTTTTCTACAGTACATTGATGAGTATCAAAATCGCTGTAAAACATGGCTGGTTAGAACTGGTTTCTCAGACTTTTGGCTTAGATTTGAATAGAATTTGTGGCTTTTTTTGTGCTGTTTAGATCACATTGCTTATTTGTGAGTTTCAGCATCTTATGTGTTTGCAAAGGACCATGGCAAAATACACCGTGTTTCAAAAAAATCGGTGCCACTTTTATTTTTTGAATAACTCCACAAAACATTGTCCGATTTTGATAATTTTTTGTGTGCAACATCACGAAGAAACTTGAAATAAATGGCTTTAGTTTAGTCCACCACTTGCATTTGTGCTGGAGGAGGACATTTTGAGCACATGCTGTAAATAAAGATGATGTGGTGTGATGCGTGCCACTTTTTGAGAGCTAATAGCTGTTAATTGTGTTTGTCGATATTCAGTTAATCATTTCTGACCTCACGCATGTGATAGCCAGTATGAATTCGTTGTTTTAAACAGCCAAACTATGACTTCTGCCCTGCATTTCCCAAGGTGATGTAGCAACAGTGTTGAGGTTAGGTGGGCAAAACTACAGTCATTTATGTCAAGTTTTGTATAATGTTGCATGCCAAAAATTATTAATATCGGCCAGTGTTTCACAGAGTTGTTCAAAAAATAAAAGTGGCCCCATTTTTGAGATGCAGTGTAGTAAGATCAACAATTAGTTTTGACTTTCAGTCATCAGTTGAATTTTTTGGTCTGGTGTCAGTTAATTGATAGTCATTGTAATGTCAGTACCGTAGTACAAAGTTACAGCGAAACAAAATGGAATGTGAATTTAGTTATTGCTTATAGCAGTATTTTAATTAGTCAATCACTTGTTTATTTGATTCAGCAAGTTGTGTATAAAATGAGAGTGGAAAATGTCAGAAGTCATAAATTGAGTTCTAAATGACACTGGTGCTATATAGGTTTTGTCAATAAATTGATTTTTGACATTTATAAGAAATTGTTTCATGTTATTTGTGCCTAGAACAACTTTTCTCCACCGAATGTTGGAGTGGTTGGACCACTGCACAAAGGTGGCAATGAGAATATTCTCACATACGACTTTGTTCATCGAACTCACATCGATATATTTGGCTATTACTATCCTCGAGTGTTCACGGACTGGTGGGCTGATACGTGGATGACAAAGGTTTATGGTGCTGAGAGAACGCTTAAGCTTCCTGGTGTAAGGCTTGTTCACACGCTGGAGGTTGGACAGCGGTACAAGGTGAGGAGCAGCAAGGTAAAACATCTCAGAGACCAGCTGGAGGATGACGCAATCACTCTGGACAGGTGCGGATGGGCATTCAATTTGAATTTGTATTCAGCCGATTATTATTGGCTCTGATTTTGATGTTCTTGCTTGTATAATTGTATTTGCATAAATATTTGAGTAGTTTGAATATGCACTGTTGGAAAAGTCATAGTGAAAAGTCACTACGATGCTTTACATTTGCTATGTGTTGCTTTTATACTGGTTCTTGTGCAGTAATGAAAGTGTGTTAGTTTGTATCTGATGATGCTTGGTTAATTGTGATTGTAACTGAACTTTTGGTTAGAACTAATGTTATGACATTTTTTACTATATTAGCTGCAGATTTACTGCTGTTAACTCAGTGTTCTTATTTATATTTGGCCACTGCAGAAAGTCATATATTGCTGTTTGATTGAATAGTAGAAGTTACTGTTTGGTATTGGTCTGATTATTAGGTCGACTTTGACTGAATCAGTCTAATAAAGCTGGCTTATTATTATTTCGTACGTCCTTTGCCATTTTCGGTGGGAGCTGGGAAGTGCCCAGTGATTCTTAAACTATGGGCCACTGTACTAAATTTTGTTTGGACTGAATTTGAAATATTTGTCCTAGTTTTGGTGTGTGGCTTTGAACTTCACTTCTATACAACATTGCAAAACTGGTATGGAGGAGTTGACCCCAGTCCCATACAGGGCCACCTGCAACTTGTGTCTCTGCCATATGCTAGTATGCAATGGCAGAAGTATTACATATTCATGTCATTCATGTGTTCGTGTGGGCTCAGGTATTTGGAGTCTGTCGAAGCTGCTAAGAAGGTGAAATCAGCCACTGGCGAATCACTAAAGAAGGTTATATCAATGTCACTGTGGGGAGGCAAACCAAGATATACGTATGGTGCTCTGCGAAATGCTCAGCTGCTGCCAGTCTACTTCCCCGGCTGGATGCTACGATTGTACATAGAGCGGCCTCGCTATGACGATACAACTGTCTACACCCCGGTGCCTGCGCGGATTCTCGCCAAGCTGTCTGCCATGGGTGCAGAGCTGGTTTATGTTGATGCAGAACGCAGCCACGTCCCCCCAATGATGTGGCGGTTCCTGATTGCCGATGATATGACGGTCGACGCTTTCATCGTTCGCGATTCGGACTGCCGGCTTAACGATCGGGATGTCGCTGTTGTGTCGGACTGGCTACGGACCGACTTTGCATTCCACTGCATTCGTGACCACCCCAGTCATGCAGGGTTCTCACTCCTCGGTGGGTTGTGGGGGGCACGGCCGCGCCAGTTGCGGTCGTTTGTTACTGTTCCGTGGCGCGACATGATGATGGGGTATCGGACAGACTACATCCAGGACATGCAGTTCCTGGGAAATGCAATCTGGCCGCTGGTGCAGTCACACGCTGCATACTGCCACGATAGCGTCTCCTGCCTTAACTGGCCTGGCTCTCACCCGTTCCCGGTCGCTCGAATAGGTACCGAACACCTCGGCCAGGTGTTTGATGCGTTTGGAAATGCGCGAGATGAGGACCTCCAACTTATCTTGGAGCATCGACCGGTTCCACAGTGCTCCGTTGCTTCTGTGCCAGGGAAAATGGTGCAGGCTAGTAAACGTCAAGATCTGTCATTTGAACTTGAAGACAACGACGATGCACAAGATAATGATCATGGTGATGATGCTGATGGTTTTGATGATGATTATACATTTACGACAGAATCAACAAATGACGAACGTCTTTTTGACTCTGATGATACTACAGATGCTCCAGTTTTGCACCAGTTAAAGAATGTGTCATCACTCACATTGAGCGATGTTTCACGTCATAATATACAGGACCAGACAGCGGATCTCAAACAGTTGGTATTGCCTCATGCTGTAGGTCGCGGCTCTCAGCCGACTTCTGCTGTTGTTCGGACACTTTCACTTGACAGGGAAGTTAAGAATGTTTCTTATAATCGTAGCATGCGCGTAAATAATGGGTTTGTAAATCATGATGGAAGCTGATATTATATTACGGTGAAGCTATTTTTGCCAATTATTTTATGACTGATTGTATAATGTTGGTGAGATATTGTTATAATATGGCTTCTAGTCTTTTGTCTCTGTCATTTCATTTACTGAAACTCTTAGGAATTGAATCATGTTGAAACAGTATCAGAATAAGAATTGACTGTGTATTATCATCTGTGTGTTATTTGAAATTATTTGATGTTTTTGCACTTATTACTGGTGAATCAAGTCTTCCAACTTCCATGTAGTCACTAAGGTCATTTATGTGGCAATTTATGGCTTTATTTTGGAAGAACCAGAGTCTTCTGTAATAAGGTGTGTCTGTTGTGATCATGCTGTATACCGAATATATCTACACTGTATCCCAAAATTAGCGACACCCCTACAAATAACTTAAGTGTAGAATCGTTACAATCACCGCCAGTTTTACAAAATTTGAAACATTCATGGAGACAGTCATTTTGAACACGACTTTAAAATTTTTGCTCAAAGTGACCAATATTGGCCTCGATGCAAGCTCTTAGTCTTAGACTTGTACGCCACTGCTTGATCCCTTTGTTAATAACAACGTATTAAACGTACCCTTAATGTAGACAAACTCTGATGTCATAATGATGTCACACTGAGCACACATGGCAAGCTGCAAATGTCACAATAGATGTAATGATAAGTAATGTTAAGATTGTGCAGTGTACGATATTTCGTTGAAATGCATGAACTACAAACAGAGTTAGGTGTGATTGAAGCGAGTTGTGTCACTAATTTTGGGACACAATGTATATATTTCAAAGTTTCAGCCATGGAATGTCTCCACTTTCAAAACATCCCAATTTATTGCATGATTGTGATAAAATAGAATAGCATGCCCATGCAGAGGTAATAATATATCGAACATTTGCAAGTGCAGGCAGGTAATTGTATACCGTAATATTGTTTTCAGTCCGTTATTTTTCCATCCACTATGTGCTGTTAGATTGTATTTATAGGGATAGGTTTTATCATCATGCATTTAGTCTTGTAATTTTGTCTGTTTTTGTTGCTATTTGATGTCATATTTGCTGTGGTTGCCATTTAGAATATCTGTGGTAAATTTTTCCAGTGCAACTTATATTGCAGAGTAATTATGTTATTTACAGTATTTATAGACATTACTATTCTTAAGTTATGACTTTGAGAAAGAAAGTGTATTACTTATCCATAGGTTGAATAATCTGAGGGGAAATGTGCTGGTGTAAAATGTATGCTTTTGATTTGATGTAACTTAAAGAGTTAATCAGAATTTGTGGCATTATTGGATGTATTAGAAGTGGTACATTTTGACTGGTTTAGGACTCTTCAACATAATAGGCAAAGCCACTTGGCTTATGCAGCAGTTTGCAATGGAGGTTCAAATTCATCTTCATTCTTTGGAGGAATTTGGCAACCAAATGAATTTTAGTCTGTACATTTGAGGCTAAAAAAATAACGCGTTCTGTTGTATGAAATCTATACCAATTTTTATTTGTGAAAACTGGTAGCAGCAGAAAGGTAGATGAAGCTTGCATTGCCTTAAATTTTGCTCTTAGTGGGGTGTTTTATTAGGCCACCCGGAATGGTAGTTCCACGAATGCCTTATTTTTTTCTGCTGTTTCTTTATTATTTTTTTCAATGCGAGATCTCCAAGGTCCATGGACCGATCTCTGCGAAATTTTGCCACATGTTTGGAAGCATGTTCATTTTATAAATGCTGGTCCAAAAGTTTGGGGGTCTGCCCCCAAAAAAATTTGGGGCAAAAAACAAGCTAAATTTGGCACGATTTCAGACACCTCCCCACTTTGTGCGCGAATATCTCCTAAACAAATAGAGATATTTAAAGCATGTAAACCTGGTGCATTACAGCGTTCCCTCCCACGTTCGACAAAAAAGTTGGTGAACTTTGGTCCACTAATTACGGAGATTTAGAAGTGCAATTATACCCAGAAAATCAACTTTTTCAGAAGACCATTTTTTGGCCCCTAGGGGCTGCTGCGGCCCGAAATTTTTACATGCATCACAGAATGGCCAACTCATGCAAGCTCATACCCCACAGGGGATGTACAAAATTTGGTGGCACTGCCCCCTTAAAATTTGGGAAGGCAGAAAATGTCTAAAATTTGGCGCAATTTAGGACAACTTTTGACTTTGACCGCAAATATCTTTAGAAAGAATTAAGTTATTGACAAGCGGTCAACGGTGTTATCAACTACCGTTTCTTCCGCGTTGAACAACAAAAGTTGATGAACTTTGGTCTACTAACCACGAAGTTGTGTTTGCTAATTTCGACCTACCCAAAATTGACAGTGCGCGTATTTTCGGACAACTTTGGACTTTGACCGTGAATATCTCTGGAACGAATAAAGATATCGACAAGCAGTTAATGGCATTTTCAACTACTATCGATTCCATGTTAAACGCATAAAAATGGTGGACTTGGGTTCACTAACCACAAAGTTGTGTTTGCTCACTTCAACCTACCCAACATCGACACTTTGCACGTTTTCGGACAACTTTAAACTTTGATTGCGCATGTCTCGAGAACGGATAGAGACATTGATAAAAGGATAATGGCGTTTACAACTACAATCGATTCCACGTCGAACACAAAAATTCCTGAGTTTGGGTTCACAAACAACAAGGTTCTGTTGTCTCGTTTCGAACCACCTAAGTTTAACATTGCACTTGCTATACATGTATGATAATGCAGTTGCGTTCAGTCCACGTGACTTTGCTGCGAACGAAATTCCAATCCCTTAACTGTCCCCCCAATCAAACTTACAGCACTGGGCAGCCTCACGTTGGGCTCTGCCCCATATTTCTGGTTTTTGATACTTTGCCCCAGTTAGTCGAGCAATCCCGGTCTATTTCAGACATTTCTAGGTGCATAGCCTATAGTTTAGTATCTATTGGATTACTGGTAGTGGTTATGCTGTTATAATGATCCGTCCATATTATTTGAAAATTACATAATCTGGCAGACTGTTTATGTTACTTAATTGGCAGCATACTGTTAAACGTTGACACACTGTAAAGCATTGTTTATTAGCTATCAGTGTGCCAGTCATTTTGCTGTCACTTTAGGTCATTTTTGTGTTTTGTGTTCCATATTAGGTTTTTCTGTAGAGGTTAAACTTTCTTTTCCATCATTATACAGAGTGAGCCATAAAAAACCGTCCCCTATATTATTCTGCTTAAAATGCTACTGCATTTGTTTATATGGACAAAATGACACACCATATAAATTGCTAGTCTGTTCTGCACATACTGATATCGAAACCTAATGAGTGTGTCAAAATGTTATTTAAAATAATACAATAGAATCAAAGCACCCCAACTGTATTATATCGCAATGGTGAAACACAAATGGAAATATGTGCTTGCGTATATGTCTCAGTAAAACAGCTTAAACTTCATACAACAACAAGACAGTCAAGTAAACAACTGTTCAGTCTGCCCTTCTGAATCTCTTGGAATTTTGCTGGACCCAGAGTTGCCTTCCTGGCGGCATATCAGCTCTGCTACACACTCGATATTCTGTGTTGTTCAGACAGTCCGCTTCCTTCACTGCGGACCTTTCGAGAAATCGAGTTCGTCTTGTCTATTTTGTGCAGAAGATTTCTAACAGAACTGACTGCCCAATTCTTGCTAGGAAACTCTTTACAAATGCGTTTAGCGCCCCATCCCTTTTGTTGGCGAACGTGTTTGATCATCGCTTTATCCTCATACATTAAATGACGTTACACTGTTTTCCCCATTGTGTTTCTTGTAGAGTTGGGTTCCTTTCATTTATTTTATTCCATTACAAAATTATTGCAAATATTTGCACGGAATTTGCACGTGTTACTCAGAATTGATTATATTTCAACGTGCATTATTCACTTTTAATGTGCATTACTCTTGAAAGACATAATTAGCCAACATGTAGGGGACGGTTTTTATGGCCCACTCTGTATGTTTATGTGTGCATTGCTTCGAAATTCTGGCCCCAAAATGACCTATCGCCTGTTGAGCAGGACGTCAAACCTTTACTGCCTCGCTCACTAGCTCGTTTTTTTTTGTTTTTTAGTTCACTGAACTTATATTTTTACTTGCATTCCTGTGTGATCAGTTTTCAAGACATGATCAGTGGCACATTTAAGAAATTAGAAAGGGGGACTCAAGCATACAATGCACATTTTACAGTAGTAGACTTGGCCCACTCCCTCTTTTTTAATTATTTTTTTTACTTCTGTGGGGAGGGTAGATGCAACTGCCCCTGTCTCCCTGAATTATATGCCACTGCATGTAATCTGTGATAAGCTTGTGCAGTTTTTTTTACATCAATAATGTTCATATCGAATTTTGACAGTGCGCGTATTTTTAGTGCTTGTTGTGATAGGCAGCATGCCCATATGCGTATAGGTCAGCGATTGGTACCATTAGGGCATTAGACTGTCAGTATACCATGCTGTTAATTGAAGTCGTTAGACCACAATTCAGAATGCAACTAGCCTACTGTATTTGGTATGCGTTCACTTGCTTCGCCACTTGAGGAAAAAGGTCGCTTGTAGGGGTCTGACTTAATGATACTAGTGCGGGTAGCCGTCGGGCAATCTTGTCTACTTGTTCAGACAGTTTTCTGGTAATACGTACCGTTTGGCCACCATACATGCGTTACAGACGAAAGACAGGCACGGTCGGCCAAAAGTCACACACTCACAGAAACTAAATTATTTACTAGGCCAAAGTTCCAAGCTGCCAAGCCAGTCCAAGACTATTAATGCCAAAAATTATGGCCTGAAACCCATACAGTGCCAAATAGCCAATGCTTACATTTCTGCATAAAGACGAACTAGAAACCACGCTACGGCTTCTGATCGTGCTGGGGATAATTGAGTCCATCTCCAACCTCATTTTGATTTGCCCTGCTATTTTAATTATGACTTTTTTCATTCATGAATTGAGCCTTATTCATCTTAACAGCACTATTAAGTAACTATTTAGACGAAGTTTTAATGGCAACTTGAATTAATGAATTACTATCAAATCGAGTCGATACTCTATCGAATCGGACATATTTTAGCCGAGTCGCCCATCTCTAGCTTTCGTTTGCCATTTTCGGAAATTCCCAGCATCACTTAAGTGGGTGTGGCAGGCGGGAGATATATTAATAAAATCGTTTAATGTTATTTTAGTAGTAGTGAAGTATGAATGACAGTTTCATACGACAGCGAATATCGCGGCCGTGTCACAGTTTAATCGACATATTTACCACAAGTGATCGGCAATGTAAACTGGCTGCAGCCGACCGCTGGCTGCTTGAAGCAACTACTTCACATTTTGGGCAGAACAAATTTGTCTGGGGTGAACTGTTGAGAGATCTAGCTCACTGTTACCCTCTCACTGCAGACGATAATTTAATAATGTAAGTATACAAGCGGTAGTGTGGCCATGTTAGGGTTAGGTTTTCGGTACCAAAAACTGTCGTCAAAAACCTAACCCTAACTTTAAACCTTTGTATTTGGTTGTTTTTGGTAGTTTTTAATGAATAGTGCCACTGAAGTGTCGTACGGCTAGGGTTAGGGATTATGTTTCAGGTTAGGGCTAGGTTTAGTGATCTGATCGGATCATATATTTGTTGTCGGTGTCATCGGTGTGCAGTGTGCTGTGACACGCTGTTGTATCCTGTTGCTTTTGCAAATGTTTTTATACCATAGTGTAAAGTTGGCTGTTCTGACATTTCACTTGCCTAATAGCCTACCTTAGTTGGATGACCAGGCTAGTTGGCCTGTTTAAATATTTATTTTTATTATGTACCTCTGATTCAATCATGCTATGTGACACTACATGGTTGAATATTTTTAGTAGCTCAGTAATAGATATAAGTCTGCTGTCATTAGTTGTGCAGTTGTTTTATGTGTGTTTAGTGTTCCACTATTTTACCACATGTCTGCAACTGCACAGCGCTTCCTGCTATCGTTCATTTACGTCCATAGACGGGACATTCCACTGAGTGCTGTTGTGAACTTTGTTGACACGTTATTGACGTTTGTTTCCGCTTTGCGGACTTCAGAATGGATAAAGATGTTGCTAGATTGGCTGAAAATCTTTTGTTCAGACAAGAACTGTCATAGTGGAAGTTCTGCTGTGGAAAATGAGTCAGAAGGTGATGACAGTCGCGATCAGAAAGCAGTCAAGCCCGAAGATGTTTCTCCAAAACTAAACACTGACCAGATGTCTTCTGTCTTTTGTTTGTTGAGAAACGATGAACTACATTTTGATGATAGCAGTTCATTGTTGGAACCCTTCTGCAGTGAAGGACAGAAGATGGAGGTACATGAAGTAGGTAAAAATTCTGATGTGGAAACTGAAACTGGTACAGAATTCCTAGCAGGTTCTGGCATGGCTGTGAGTCAGCCTTCAAGAATGGATGACACTGTTCAGAATCACACTGGTAATGTACTTTGTTAAATGTTAAAGGCCAGGTCGCACGAAAAAGTGATATTGGCTGAATATGTGTAGAATGTAACACTAATTAACAATATGCTGATCCAGTGAAATGAAAACATCGCTTTGAAGTAATTTTCAGAGAAATATGTTGTGCCAGCTGAACGCACCCGAACATGCCACAATAACTGATGACATCACGTTCAGGATGCTTTGTTGACAAACTGACATTCACATTGAAAACATAGTAAATCCATCAGTTTATTCGGAATAATGTTGATTTATAATACAAGTAATGATGCATATGTGACATCAGAAATTATATCATTGTTTAGCTGTTCACTACTAGAGGTGTGCGATTTGTAAGATTAACGATGTGCTGGAATATTGAGCTTTTTAGTTGGCCAACTATTGATGAAAATTTTGGCCTTTTTGAGGCTATTTGGCCGTAAATTAAGCTACATTTGATTCAAGGCAATAAAAACAGCCAGCAACCCTCTTGCACATGATGTGTGTAGTTCTGAAAATGGCCGAAGCCATGATAAGTGAAAAGAGAGTACTTTAAACCTACTTTTGGTGGCATTAAGATGTATTAGCAACCAGAAGATTAACGAATATTGACAAACTAGCATTTGATTAAGCCAATTAGCGCTTAATGACAGTTACATACAAGAAATTTGAGCTAATGCTCACGAGATGCATGAAAGCCTATAGCAGTTCCGGCTTAGTAGTTTAGCTGAAAATTGGGGTGTTCATGCTAAGTTAATGTACACATACAAAATTCTCTATCTGGATCGCATAACGATAGTTGCGTGGCGCCATTTTGTGAATGATATAGACTTGTGTCAGTCAAAAGTGGTGCAAGCTAGAATCACCCAATCTTCACCGTCGGCTGCCTGGAAGACTCTAATTTCAGGAACTGTAAAGCTCTTTCATAAATTCGAAGGGAGTCACCCCAAACGAGGGCACTAAATGAGAGGGTGGTGGGCAAAATTTGCAATTTTTGGCCAATACGGTAAGTCGCTGTGTGTCAGTAATGGTGCGAGATATGGCCTAGGTTACTATTAATCACTAATGGGAATTCGTACACTGGCTCTTGATTGGTGCCAAATTCAATTACCTTGGATGACCTTGAACGCCAAAATAGGGGGTTTTATGGATTTTTTTGGCGATTTCGGGCTGTGATACAGGTCTATATCATTCATAAGGTGGCGCCACACAACTATCGTTATGTAATCCAGATACAGAATTTGGTATTTGCATATTAACTTAGCGCAAACACCCAAATTTTCAGCTAAACTACTGAATCGGAACTGCTATAGGCTTTCGCGCGTCTCGTGAGCATTAGCTCAAAATTCTTGTTATATTCCTTTAATGCAAGCAGCTAGGCTTGTCATTTCAGCCTATTATGTAGTGTGCATTACTGCTAACAGCTGTTTAATTATTTAATTTGGAAGGATTAGAAATTGTAGAACACTTGCAGGGGAAAATGGATATTAAAATAGCTGTAGTGGTTGTGTGTGTGAGATGTTCTGGTTATTCTGCTGAAATCTGTCATATTTCAGTGAATTTTTGGAGATAAACCTTGCCAAATAATTTTTTAGTGATGTGCTGCAAGTCCATCTCTTTTTGACATGTTTTTGATGGTATTTATGGACTACATCTCTGTTGATGTTTGGGATTAGTGCATTCATAAATGTGGTAATTTGCAGGTGAGAATTTGCCACCTCTCACAATCACAAAGCTCTCTACAGAGCTGCAGGTGATGCATTTCTGTTAATTATTTGTTTTTCAATTTTTCTGTTATTGTATATTGCAGTCTTAGGCATTGCCTATGCTGTACTTGAGAAATGAAGAATGTGCTTGGAACATTATTTGATTAATTGTACATTACAAACCTGTAGGTGACATGGCTTGCGATTGATAGCGCAAAGTTGAAAGGGTTCATGACTTGCATGCCTCGATAGGTTGTGTGCTTGGCTACTGTGTGCGCTGTGCTAATGAATGTGCATTAGTTAATGATCGATATTCCTAACAGTTGCTGAGATAACTGATAGGCAAGATATTATGACAGACAGAGTTTTGATAATTTTTGACTAACTAAGACATCGATAGAAGTAACTAGAAGGCTCTCACGAGAGTGCAAATCTTTGCTGATTGAAGTAATTTGAACATTTCTACTACTGTTACTACTGCTATTGCTGCTACAGTTTGCTGGTAATGTAGTGACCACATTCATATTGTGGAGTGGAACCTTTCATCCCGCCATGCACCGCAGCGTGATCAATGATGACCATGCATCTATCTTGCACAGTTACAGATATATGTGGCTTCAAAGACATTGGGGTCATGAGCTTGAGTTTTCGGGGTCATGTGACATCAGTGGTCATGTGACCATTGGATCTGCTTACCTTGAATACTCTATCCTAGAACCAAACCAGAAGTGAATTTGCTGGTCGTCATATATACAAGGCTGCCACTTGGTTTCTTAAATCCCCTAAAGTCCCTTTTTTAAACACTTGGTCCCTAATGTCTTTAATTCTCAAAAAGTGGTCTCTAAAGTCCCTATTTCTCTGGTTATTTTTCAACTTATCCTTCCCAAATTTCACATTTATATTCTAACTAAAAATGTCCTAGGGCTTCTTGTGATCTACATGTACTTACTTACGCAAGGCTACATTGTTGGAGCAATTTGCTAAAAAGCTGAAGACCGATTGACATTTTAGTATGGTCTGGACAATGGACACATTTGAACGCAGTGTTCAACGCAACCGTGTCGATAATATTACAGTGAACAGTTTAGAATTTAGAACTGAACTATTGCATGCCTTTTGTTAGTGTACTCACATTCTTGATGCCTAGTTTGGTCATGTACACTGAAGCATTAATGACCATAATGTCATCATCATCATCATCATCATCATAATTATTTATAATGCTTCGTTTACAATAAAGATAAAGGACAGCGGTGCATTACAATGTCTTTCTATGTGTAAACAAAACTAAGAGTTAAAAACTACGTTAAAATAGTATGTTTTCAGCTGTCACTTAAAGCTGTTAAAAGTTGCCGCAGATCTCAGTTCATGTGGAAGAGCGTTCCATGCTGCTGGTCCGGCATACGAAAAGGATCGTTCACCGAATTTCGTTCGTAGTCTGGGCAAGATGTAGTGTGGTTGGTCGTGACATTTAGTGTCATGCTAGGCCTAATTTAGGTCCCTTTTTGGTCACTTTTAGGTCTCTTTTGACAAGTTCTGAGGTCCCTAAATTTCCTAATTTTTGTTATTATTTTAGTGGCAGCCCTGTACATATTTACGTTACCAGTTCCTACTACCTACCATGGCTGTCTGGAGGATAACAGGGAAGATTATTAGAACTACCATTATGTTAATTACATATGCACGCGTATAATGGAGTTCTTACAGTTTTAGGTTAACCTCATTTTTGTATTTTTTGGTGTTTTGTGTTTCTGTAAAGGTTAAACTTTCTGTTTATTGTAAAGTTTAAACTTACCGTTTCATTATTGTGTTTGTGTGCATTAAACCCTACTCGCTCACTCACTCACTACCTACCATGGGCCACATCCACAGTGAGCAGTTATAAGTGGTTACACTTAGTCCTGAGTTAAATGACTTTTATTTAGCTGCGCATGTTTGTTTTTGTATTCGCTGCTTTGATACTGTTAGTCTATGCCAGAATAAGTGCTTTTGGCCTGTAGAGTGCAGAAGCATTCTCCTCCAATGAATGACAATGTAAGAAGTTTTATTAATTCTGGGAAAGTGGCTCGTCAAACAAAACCAAGATGTTATTGGTTTATATAATGTGTATTATGTTGTACAGTGTAATAGAGTGAAGTGAATGGATTGCTGTGTCAGGTTGTAGCTGAGAGTCTGAGAAATTCTTGTAAACAGTCCACAGCCATGTCTTCTATTGATTCTCTGCTCTCTGTCACAGCTGCTGAGGTTGTAATCATTAATATTTGTACACATTTTGTTTACTTATTGACTGGCCTGCATTTTAGCACGTTGCCATATTATTTCATTCATCATCATCATCATCATCGACAACCGTGGGCTCAATGCCCGTTGGTGTCTGACGCCATTCTTACTATCGCTGCCCACCGCTGCCTATCTAGGGCAGCGTGGCTCAACTCCTGCA
>Ga0056128_1005016_pt1 | contig 16618 bp, 8 predicted proteins | sample WorMetLIZISLAND2_FD_71113 | JGI IMG/M metagenome (GOLD analysis project Ga0056128, IMG submission 71113) | Marine gutless worms symbiont microbial communities from Max Planck institute for Marine Microbiology, Germany - Olavius geniculatus... ... | reverse complement strand
CTGGATTTTAGGGGTCCTACTTCTAAGGGCAAGAAAAGAAGAAAAACAGAAAAAAACGAAAAGGGATGGAGAAGGGTAAAGAGGGAAGAAAAAGGAGAAAAAAACGAAAGAGGGAAGAAAAAGGAAGAAGAAGGGAAGCGACTCCTCTCCCAATTCACATTCACATTTCTAGTTTCGCCAGTGCTTGTTTCAGTCTGGAAAAAAGAAAAGGTGGGTTGGGCCCTCGAGGTCGGGATTAATAAAATTAATAAAATCTGCAAAATGCAGGTGATGTAATGAAGACATGCAGCGCAAACTGTAAATCAGGTAGGCTAAGTCAAAGATATTTCAACAGCAAATTTTTGACGCAAAAGATTATGGGTGTCCAAAATTTTGAGTTTGCCGTTCACAAATTTTATGCTAAATGGAAGTTTTAATTCCCAAATTTTTGTAATTTGGACGAAAACTTTCCGACAACGAGAAGATTTTCGACAATTTTCCGACAGCCAAAAATGTAAGGAAAAAGAGCAATTTTTCCTTTCCCTACAATGGCGCCACTGAAATTCATAAACTGTAATAATTGTCACTGTAACTGAGGCGCGACTTTTCTTGTCGCTTGCAATTTGTTGACTGATCTGTATAAAGTTGCCACGCATTCATGAATGATCGAATGTGACAGCCACGGCGCACTGGAATCTGCTAATGACTGGCCAACGAGGCTTATAATATTATGGATAGGCCTAGCCTGCGGCTTAACACAATCAGTGTAATTATGCGTGAATGCAGAAACAAGTGGGCAGTGTGTAAATTTTCGTAATGTGATTAGCAAACGTCGCGCTTTTCAGCGCTTGACAAATGGCTGATACGGTAGGCGTTGTAGTGCGTTTCGGTCGAAACTACCAATTACCAATTTGGGTCGCCGGACGAAAGTTTTTAGCCTGCAAGTCCTGTTAAACGCAGTTTATATAAACATAGTTTTAACACAGAAAACGACGTTTAAAACACTGGCATAAACAGGTTAAAAACTAAAACTGCTGAAAAAAAATTACATGCGTCCGAATTTATAACAGCGTATTTTTCGTTGTCATAGTGTCAAAAATAACAAAAAAAATTCCACAGCTGGTCGTTGGCTTATAGAACGAAATAGAACTATTATCGGTAACTGCTAAACTAATCGTTTCTAGTATATAGCAAAGGCAATAAACTACTTTTATCGGATTTATTATTTTTAGTCGTTTTTGTTTCAAGAAGCGCACAAAGCGACGTAACTGGACTGAAGTGAAATGAAAGTCGCAGCGCGAAGTCACTTTGGAAAATCGCTTTGTTTCCGAGACCGAAAGTCGGACGCTGGCCTTCGGATATAGGAAATACGGTCGGTCCACTCTAACGACAACTGGGCTTTTTGGTTTAATTTATTTCAGTTCAATTTTTTCGTTTAGTTTAATTTTGTTTTATTTCAAAAGGCTGGCAAATTGGTCCAAAAAAACCGGTTTTTTAAAATTAAAAAAACACTTTTTACACCTCAAAAGTTTAATTTCAAGTTTTCAGATTTTTTCTGTTTGCTGTGAAATTTATTCGCATTATCGTATTTTATTTCATATTTTAATCGTAATTTGGAATTATGACGTCGATCACGTCATAATGTAGTTTAAGGGTGTATAAAAAGTTTTTTGGGTCGAAATTTTGTTTATGGTCTTCATTAAACACGAAAGCACAAAAACTTTAAAAAACGTGAAACCTAACAATTTTCTGTTAAAACCTAGTTTTTGCAACCTTTGCAATAACGATAGGAGATGCGTGAAGCGTGAAAGATGCAAGCAGCAATAGCACGCGTTGAGTATATAACAGCTTAGCGTGAATGTAGTCCATAAGCTTACTGTTCAGTCTGCTACAGATAACGCAGTAACTTGTTGCTGCTGCTGCTGCTGCTGATGATGATGATGATGATGACAATATTAGTGATGATCTTCAATCAGTTTTGATATTTGCATACATTTCAGTTACGGTCCGTACATCTCTAATCTTTCAACAGCCAATAAGGTTAGTATGCTATGTTTTATTTCGGTGTATTAATAATTAATGTTTTAGACATTGCCATTGTGGGAACTAGCCAAAAAGAACTGAATGGTCAGATGTCAAAAGTTAAAACGCTAGGATACGATATGGTAATTCGGCGCACGTAGATGATGGCTGCAGGCAAAAACGTTGCGTTCAAAATTGCGGGCAAGCCGCTGCAGATAGAGACATATTGTTACTATTGACAGTCTATGGAAACTGGTCATCGCCCTATCCAACGGTACCATCGCCAACCCATGATACGACGTACTGTTTAACCACAATACATGCGTCACAGACGTGGAATGAGAAATGAGAAGTAGCTTACGGACTACGGAGTGAAGGTCTAGTGTAGCTGATTGGAGCGGTGGTATGTCTGCTTGCTGCAAACCGCGGGTCCCATTGTTCGCTGACGCGGGCAATGGATGGCCGCATAGTGCGCTGCGGCATCATTAGCCCATGCCAATCAGCGGCCACTTCCTAGATTGTAAAAAACGTTTCCCTCCATGAGTCCGTTACATGTAAGAAGCAACTGTAACAAGTACTGGATTTGTGCTTTTTCAGACAGACAGACAAACAGATGACAGACACATCGTACCCAAGGCTTGACCAATTTAGTACGGTCGACCGATAAAATACAGTCAACGAAGACATAGTGGTGACTGGTGCTTTGGTCCTACATTATTCACGAACTCTAACTCGCAGCCTGTTCAGTTTTCTGGAAGAAACACCTGCGAATGCTGCCGGTTTACGGGAAAAAATGATCGTCGGTCCCGTAGTTGTGTGCGTGTTGGACTCTAAGACAAAAAAAACAGCTGTCGCCAGAGTGGGTCGACCGTACCGCGTACGTCCGAAGACCAGCGTCCGACTGCCGGTCGCGGAGAAAAAGCGATTATCAGGTGGTGACTACGGTTCCATTCACGCTATGTTCACGCAGCTATCGAATGCTACAAGCAACGTCAGCATACACCACGGAGTACGTGAGTGATGGCTGCAGGCAGCAAATTTGCGTTGAAAATCGCGGCCAAACCGCTGCGTATAGCGACATAGTTACCAACGTCAGCCTACAGTAACTCGTCGTTGCCTTATTCAATGATACCAACGTCGGCCTTCTACGATGTACCGTTCAGCCACAATACATACGTGACAGACAGACAAACAAGCGTACGATAGCTTGTGCCATGGGCACGATCGTTAGTACGATCGGCCAGAAAGGTGATCACTGATCAACAGTGGTGGAAATCAATTCTGGACATCAGGGTCATCAACATAAATGTAAACGTGACAAAAAAACTGTATAAAGTGATAGGCTCAAGACCAGCAATTTCGTTATGTTGAGAATTCGTAGTACGGCACAGCAACAGCGTACAACAAAGCTCTACAAATCGCGGATTAGTGGATTATCAGCTAGATACAGTGTCAGTGTTACTTTTTGAATAACTCCCTGAAACGTTGCGCTATTCAGTAAACATTTATTGCTTTTGAACGGTTAAACTACGAATTCCGGATTTCACAAGGTAGTGTAGTGACAGTATTAATGTGAGGCGAGCAAAACTACAGTGTCGTTTACGTTAGGTTCTATCACGATGTTGTTTGCCAAAATTATTAAAATCGGCAGATGTTTCAAAGAGTTATTCAAAAAATTATATTGGCGGAATTTTTGGAACACGTTTTATATGTGTTCGATTAACGTTAAAATTCGCTTATATTTCTTTTTGCTGTGTTGTTTTCTCGTTTGACCATTTAAGTTGTTTGGTCCGTTGAGCCATGGCTGACCATTAGTGGCTAGTCTAATAGGCTAGCACACATTTGTCGCGACTACTACTAATCACTTAGGTTGCTTCACGTGACTGTGTCTTACGTGACATCAGTCCATCTTGAGAAAGCTGTAAGTTTTCATTATCTGACGTCTCTTGCGGCTCTTACAAAGTAAAGTCCGCTTTTTATTTAAGCTTACACGCACGTTATCACTACCTTAAGGCGCGTACAACGCGAGACAACTGAACTGGATTGAACCGAACTGACACGGTTTAGTTTTTGACGAACTGACTGATGGGCAAGCAGAACGAGCCCTTTGGTTGTCGCGTACGTGAGCGTATAGTCATGTAGGTCACCGACGCCGTTAGATGGTGCCTACTGTAATGCATTACTGCTCGCAGATTGGCCAGTTCATCAAAAAAACTAAACCATGCCTGTTCAGTTCAGTTACGTCGCTGTGTATACGCGCTTTGAAGTAAAGCCCGCGTCTCATCTAAGCTGAGGCTTAAGCCCTTACGCACACGGCAGACAGCAGTAACATGCTTCTGAGATAATGGTCTAATTGCGGGCAACATATTGTTTTGAATAGTTTAAAATATCAATTTTGTAGAAATTTGCTGCGTTTCACAAGCGTAAAACAACTACATTGTGTTTAAAAAAGAACCACGGTAATGTCAGAATTTTTTTAAACACAATGTATGAACAAACTTATACAACACTAATATAAAATATGGCAGAAATAAAATATGAAATATGTATAAATAAAAGTATACAACAATAATAAATATATGTAAATAAATAATATTAGATCGATATAAATCGTAATCAACTAATGAAGTTTGATATTTTTGCCAGGCGGAGCACAATAATGTATTCCGATTTTTGCAAAATAAAAACTTTTTGCTGAATGCTGTCGTCGTATAAAAGATTACTACATAATTAGTCAAAAATCTCCAGTAAAGCATTTAATAGAGCATTTAATAAAATGTAACTTTATTCTGTCCTGGATGTTTCAGGTAAAATGCGTCCATTGAATCTCGACTCGCTTTTTAACGACAGTTATTTCGGTAACTACGCCGTCGACGGTAGTTGGTTCGACAACGACGAATTCTATAACTGTTTGGTCGTGAAAAACCCCAACATGTCGGCGATTTTGCCAAGCTGCATTCTAAACGGTACGAGGTTTACTTTTCCCACGATGAATTACAGCTATTACTACTACGGCGAAGAGGACAACGCCGGATGGGATTTTCTTGATATTTATTACTCGAAGACACGATTTGCCGTGGAAACGGCGATGGCACTTTTGTCAATGACCTTGAATGTCCTTGACGGTCTGTGTGACCTTAAACGTTTTGTGCTTTTTCTTATAAAGGTTTCAAACGTCTTTCATATACAAGTATTATGATCTTGACAGTTTCGTATGACCTAAAATATTTTGCATGATCTTCAATGTTATACATGACCTTGAATGTCCTTGTGGTTAGCGTAATCGGTCGCTTTACCGTTGCACGCCAGCATACGTCTGTGTACAACATTCTTTTTGTGAATCTGGCTGTGACCAATGCTCTGACCAGTATTTTGCTGTGGTTTGCTAACAATCTTCTGTTTCTCTTCGACGAATTCATGCTGAAGCTTTCACATCGCAACACGTGCGCGTTCATGGTCAGTCTTGCCTCAGCGCTGTTCATCTCGATGGCGTTTGGAATCGTAACGATGATGACAATGCTTGGCTTTGCCGTGGTTCAATACTTCGCCATCTGCAGACCTCTCCGCCATCTCTACGTTCTGCGCCGACGCAAGATCGTTGTGTTTTTGATCATTACGTGGATCGTGTCGCTTATCGGTGGCTTCGCTCCTCTGACAGTACTCGCGCTCATAGTCCGCGCGCAAGACTGTGCGACGTGGCTGCATGGTCTGATCACGAGCGTCGTGCGTCACGGCGTAAACGTCGATGCCGCATTTCTTGCCTTTGTTCACGTCATTATTGTAGTGCTATGTGTCTCAATCTACGTTCGAATGAGCGTCATTCGCGCAGAGATGACGCCCTTCCGGTTCGCGCATGACATGCGCACTGAGCGTCGTACCGGCGTTACACTCATCGTTCTTCTTTTGACCTTGAACGTGACCTTTGTGCCGTTCGTCGTGCTTCAGGTCTTGTCGCTAAACTCTCCAGCCAGCGCGTACCTCGGCAGCGCCGCGCTTGTCTACTATATGAACTTACTGCCGTACGTCAAGTGTATGCTGGATCCGCTCGTTTACGGTCTGAGAATGCGCGAGCTGCGCGAGTGTTGGCGCCGCGTTAAAGCTGTGGTTAGATCGCCAGTCGACGGCTGTCTGACTAGCCGGCGACAAGCGACGAACAACGACTCAACGCAGCTGAGCAGGTTGCACTCGGGGTCAGTGAACAACCGATCACGTCAAGTTTAACAACAGGAAATGCTTCTACCACCGTCACAACCTAGTCTGACCACCCGCCAGCAGGGCTTTTGTCTAGCCAGAAATTGGAGTTAAAAGGGCGGTTTGAGGCTTGAAAGGTTAAAAATCGAAGCCAGCGGCCGCGACGAGGAAGAGGGGTCTTACGAAGAGGCAGCGAACTCCCAACTTACTAGCTACGGGGTCTGCAGGCAGGCGCGTCATTTAGGGAAAGGGGCTTAAGAATCTACTGACCCCCAAGGATTTATGATTTTATTTTCCCTGTAAATCGTACCTTTGAAACACTGTTACTGCTGCATAAACAATACATTATATATACTAAGACCCCAATAACTACTGAGACCCCCCTCTGATGATTTACTGAAATGACGCCACTAGTGCAGGAGCGCTGTAATCTCCCCCGGCGGGATCCGGGTCGGATCCCCTGCCACAAACGCTTTATTGGGCCGTGAAAAAAACCCTTAAAGCGTTAGTTTTACTGCACAAATATGCATATTTATTGGGCTCTGGATATGCCGGAGGCCGCCGGTGAGTAGGAGCCTATACGGTGTGAAAAAGCGAACGAATTTGTACCTTACTGAACAGAATTACTGCACTAGCTATAATGTGATTACATACATAGCAGAGGTTTTTTCCGCTGTATCAAACGCGACACACTTCTTTTTTATCTATTCACAATTTCTCTTTCATTTCTGTGTTGTTTTTGTCGCCATTTCAGAGAATTTTTCTAAAACTTAGCTTTTAGGCTATTCTAGTTCCCACCCCATCGATTTTCGCTTGTTGTGTTTCAGATTAAGCCGGTTTTCTCGCTGACATTGTGCGATATACAAATCTACTTACTTACTTATTGTCTTTTTTGCCGGGTTAGATATAAGGTGATTTCTATCCAATGTAAAGGCGCGTATTGAGCGACGTAACTGAACTGAACTGAACTGACACGGTTTATTTTCTGACGAACTGACCATTGGACAAGCAGGGCGATTACATTAGTCATTGGTTGACGCGTGCATGAGCATAATTACGTAGGCCACCGACGCCGTTAGACGGTGCCTACTGTAATGCATGATTACTGCTTACCCATTGGTCAGTTCGTCAAAAACTAAACCGTGTCACTTCAGCATAGCTGGAACGAAAAAAATATTGCAGTTGCAGTGCAGTTAGGCGAACGGTAGCCTATATTATATAGGGTGCGTGTTGTCGTGATGTAACCATAGATGTAAAACACGGTCTGGAAAAAAAATGAAAAAAGGTGTTGAAAAACTGTCAAAATTCAGCAAAGAGCAATAACGCACGCAACGTAACGAACGCAATGAACGCAAGATTGTGGCGTCTTCAGTTAAAAAGTGTGCGGGGCAAGAAGTTTTAATTTTTTGACAAGCACTGCAGATTTGCGACAAAACTTCGACGGACAGCTGCAAATTTTGGACAGAGTGCTCAAAATTCTAATATTGCTTTTAGATTACTCAAAAATGGGAGTTACTTAGTATCAAATTTTTCATTTGTTGACGAAACTCTCAAAATTCAGCAAAGAGCAATAATTGCCCGTCTCGTGACGCGAATAAACGCAACAATTAATCCAACGGATACGAGACCGTTTTTACCATTGCGTGCTAGTCCTTGCGTCAGCTGCGCCCGCCGCATGTTGCGTGCTTTTTTTGGCGTTCATCGCGTTAATTGCGTTAACTACGTTCGTTGGGTACTAGACAGAGATGTGCGGATACCAAAATTTTACGATTCGCGTCAGTCCGGGTCCGCAACAGGAGAGAAATATTGGATCCTTCGTCAGTCGGCGTCCGCACTGAATTTAGTGCGTAAGATACGTATAGGCCACTATGCTTATGGCAGATCACAATATTTAAAATTAACAGCGTTAATGCATTTTGCTAAACAGGACAGCAATTCAATGTGCTTTCCAAAGTCCGTTAGCAGTAATATAACAAACACACTCGGCACAGAACAGGATCCGCGTCAGTCCGCGTTCGCAAAAAAATCCTGCGGATCTTCGTCTGCGGGCTGACGCGTCCGCAGTCCGCACATCTCTGGTTAGTACTGGTACCGTAGTATGCCTACGCTGCGTTCTGTAGAGACCACTTTCAAGCTTTCAAGTTGTATACATGGATGGAGACATTTCAATTGCGAGTCGGTTTGTTTCTCTGCACGACATTTTGTATATAACACACGTTCGTACGAACTAAAGTTCGAACTCTACTTAGGCCTACTTTGATCTGTTGCTGCAGATTTGTTGCTTGTATGTACAATATATCCACTGGCGTAGCCATAGGAAAAACATTAGGAGCACGTTTTTAGAAGCCTACTCAGTTACTCAAAATATAGTATCAAAAGATGCTCCAAAATACTTTATTTTAGCACCAAGAAAAATCTCCAAAAAATTTCGGGAAAGAGCTGTGCCAAAAATCGAAAACTTTCAACAACATCCGCATCTTCTTGAAATGTCGGCATGTTGTAACAGTAGCCTACACCATAGCATCGTGAGGAAGGTTAGGCCTAATGCCTCCGTGAAATTTAGGTTGTCGAAAAATTGTCGTGAAATTATCTTTTGGAATAAAAACTTTTGTCCCAAAATACAAAATGTAGAGCTGAAAACCCCCATTTAAAAATACAGAAAAATTAAAATTTTAAATTACCATAAATAATCTTCTCTGTCGAAAAGCTGTGGCCGTATGTCTGAATTCTGTCAGATATCGAGTATTTGCAGTGTCTACGGGAAAATTGCAAATGGTCTCCCCCTTGCTTTTAAAATTTAACCAACTTCGCTGCTACAGTTAGTTAGTTGTACGAGTCGTAGTGCAACAAGTCCAAACGACAAATTGAGGCAGTGGAATTTGTGCTTTAAGCGCGATAAATCACTTGACGTTAAGCGGTGCGAACTCATCAATTGAATCGAACTAAACCGCCGCATAGTTGGAGGAGATTTGCCGTGCAGAAATTGGTAAAATTACGCATTCTTCGCACGCTCGCCGAAGCATTAAAATCACATCAATTTTCATCTAGGCGAGTTAATTTTGCAATACGTGCACAGTACATTAACTAGAAGGAGAAGATCTGGATTGTTGCCATTATACTTACGCCGAAGCGAATAGACGAAAGGAGCTATTTTGGGTCAATCGATTTTCTTGGCTGGATTATTAAAATGTATAAAAAGAGATTTTAATAATTTTACGGGGTTAGCATGGCCCAAGCAGAAAGTGGTTAAATTTCGGTGGCGATTGATTTCAATTTTAGTTGTTTTTTTTTAAATTTAGACGCCGTTTTATTTTTTTAATATAGAGCCCATTGGGGACAGACGAAAAGACGGACGAAAGGACGAACCAAACACGTAATGCGGCATATTAAAAGTTTAAAAACCACATAATAAAATGCCAACATCTTTATTATATTACACAGTCATATTAAAAGCCTAACTGATAATAAGCGATTAGTGATTAGTGATGTAGCCTACATATCAAATGCAAAATTATATACCCGGTACGCACAATTAATTCCAATACAACGTGTCCAGAAAATGCGTTCTGTCCTAAACAAAACAATCCGACATGCTATTTAATCCAGGCTTATTTAATGCAGTTAAATATGACACTTTTCAACCTTCATTTAGGCGCTCTACGCAAAATGTTAACAAACTGTATTTGCCGAAGGCTATTGTTGTTTTTGTCAACACGCGAGTGAAAGGCCTTTAACTATCTGAAACTGGCAATAATTCTCAATCATGTTTGTTATATACCGAATTAATATCTCAGCAATAGACAGGCTAATTGTAATAAAAAATTGTACATAAACGTTGAAAAATATATACGATTACCAACGCTACAAGAACGACATAGCGAGTATCAGTATCTATTCGCGATGTACGTCTACACTGTGTGTCAAAAAACATCCCGACATTTTCGACCGTAACTTAAAAACCAATTATCAGATTTTGATAATTTTTGGTTGAAATATTTCCAACACAACTTGCCATCAAATGACCAATCAGTTTTCTACTTCACTTTGCGCTACCTGGGGAAAACACAACCAGCAAAATATCACTGTTTCATACAATGAGATATGACTGCTTAATTAACATAACACATAATAACACATTTTGTTTACATTTCTGACACTATGGCTGACATTTCATTCAGTTGTCTATTTTGTAACTGCTTGCAGTAAAATTGCTTGAAGTGTTTGTCCACTATGCGAACACAGGCAAGGAGACGCTTTCTCCATTCGTTGACAGCAGTATCGATAAAGTTCTGCTTCAGACAAATCTAGGCTGTATCCAGTCGCTTCTTGACTCTTCGAACATTCTTAAACTTCATCTAGTAGACACACTGCTGTATGACAGTCAAACCCTGTAACAGAATACCTGTTGAGGCCCAGAGATTAGAATAGATGGAATTTATTGACGTTTTTTCAATTCATTTTAACACTTTCTGATTTCTCCAGGTAGTGCGAAAGCAGACGTTGGTTGAGGTGAAAACTAAACATCTATTTAATAGCCAGTTGTGTCAGAAATATTTCTGCCACAAATTATCGAAATCTGTTGATCTTTCTTTAAGTTACGATCGATAATGTCGGGGATGTTTTTTCAGGTTTTCTGTTTATTTCAACACATATTTTGCTTGATCTGCTTTCCCTAAGTAGTGCAAAAGCATACATTGGGTTAGGTGGGCAATTGAGCAGTCATTTGACGGCAAGTTGTGTTAGGAATATTCTTGCCAAAAATTATCAAAATCTGACAATTGGTTTTCAAGTTAGGGTCAAAAATGTCGGAATAGATTTTTTTGAGACACAGTGTAGAGAGAGAAAACGTTTTCTGTATGCAGCATAGGGTGCGTCGATAAAAACCGTAATCTGAGCTTTTACATTAATCTCCACTGAAACGTCTCAACCGTACGGTTGGCGAAAAGTAAGTATTTCTTCACTGCACGACTGCATGTTCGCTTAAACAAAAAAAAAACAAATTAAACTTCAAACTTTGGTATCGACTAAACCACAGCTGTTTTAACGAAATTTGTGGGATATTCTGTGTGAGCGTAATCTACTGAAAAGTGCGAACTTGCGAAGCTTTGCTAAAATCTGTACTCCCCCGTTGCTGACATGCAGAGTTTTTTATGGAACATTGTTTATTGGCGCATCCTATAGGTTAAGGGGCGTATCGACGACATAACCGAACTGAATTAAACTTATAGGGTTTAGTTTTTGACGAACTCACCAATGGGCAAGCAGAGCAAACCCATTGGTCATCGGCTGACGCGTACGTGCGCGTAGTCACGTAGTCACCGACGCCCTTAAACGGTGCCTACTGTAATGCATTACGTCTTGCCCATTGGTCATTTCGTCAAAGACTAAACCATGTCAGTTCAGAGCAGTTCAGTTACATCGCTCTAGAAAACGCAGTCGCGACGTGGAAACGGCGCAAAAAGGTTTAGTAAACGATATATAATGTTGCGGCGACAAGTTTGCACGATGGAATGTTTAGGGTTGGGCAATATGAGATTCGTTTCGTTACTCGTCGCGAATAATCATGATCTCGTCGTCGTCGCCATCGCCGTTTTCGTCGGAATTCATGCAGTCGACTTCTTCGGCTGCTTCGGGATTGTCGACCTTCGGTCGGAAGAAATAGCGCATCACTGTGTGGAAAAACACACAAACCATAGATGTAAAACACGGTCCAGAAAAAAAGAAAAAAACTTTTTTTTTCAAAAACGTTTAAAAACGAGCAAAAATTTTTAAAAACGTTTAAAACGTTGAATAAAAATCGTTGGCCATAATTTGGTTAACCTTTTGCCCAATGCCTAATCCTGTACGTGCAGAATACCTGGAACGATAATTTAGATCTAATCAGTTAATCATTTTTGAACCGACATGTGCGCTATTCAGTACGAATTCATTGTTGTAAATGGCCAAACTACGTTTTCTGCACTTTACAAGGTAGTGTAGCGACAGTATTTAAGTGAGAGTTTTTCCTGATGTTGCACGCCAAAAATTGTTAAAATCGGCCACTGTTTCACGGAGGTACTCAAAAAATAAAAGCGGCACGTTTTATGGACCACGGTGTACTGTGGCTAAGCGTTAGGTCGAACTTTTACACAAATAATTAGCCATGTGCCATAAATCCAGGCATGAAAAGTTTCACCAATCTAGTGCAAGTGAAACATTTTCAAATTGGGGATTGAATGAAGCGGGATGGGGGTAGGAAATTCAACGGAAAACTGGCCATATCTCGGAAAGGATGGGAAATAGGGCCAAGGTTACTATTAATCACTAATATGAAGTGGCATGCTGGCTTGCAATTGACAAAAGAATCATTGACCTTGAACGACCTTGAAGGTCAGTATTGCTCCTACTGCAACCGAAACCGTACGCTATAGGCTGTATCGTGTCTTCCCTAGCAAGGCGTTCTTGTTGTGAAAAAAATGGCAAAACTTGCATTCGATATTTGCGTTAATTATTTGCGACTGTAGCTATTTATATTGTGTGGTGAGAAGACCGCGTGCGACGTATGTTATACTAGCGTTGATTGTAGCTTTCGAGAGCAGCGTTCCGTTAACATAGCGTGCATGGAACTGTGTCACCTCTGAGAAATCGCTTTCTCTCCGTGATTGGAAATCGACGCAGACGGTACGGTCGGCTTCTCTTAGGGTCAGCTGAACTTCAAATCCGAGGCTTCATTTATCGCAAATTCGTAACACTGATACTCATTGGAAGCGGACGATGATGTTTTAATCATACTGGGCGGCAATTCACTTAATTTCGAAAAACGACATCTGCCGTGGCTTCAGCGCTCCATCGTTCATCTAAAACAGTTTTATGATCATTCTTCATCTGAATATGCACTCACAGTTTTACTCAATGTTTCGTTAATATTTCGCGCTGACTATTCATCCGGCAGCCGTAATAATAGCCGCACGGACACGTACAGCCTTAGACGGTACCTATGAGCATCATTCGGTGATTTTACGTACCGGCGGCTAAGCCATGAAAATCGGCGGCCGGATCAATAGCCGCCCTCGAAGGACCGGTTATTTATCCAACTGCCGTAAAAATAGCCTGTTGGCTATTCATACGGCTGCCGGTTGAATATCTTGTGCTTTATTATTATGCTGTTAAAACATTTTTTTAAACTAAATAAAATATATGTAGGTGCATATAAAACTGGATGATGATGAAACTTATCGCACACACGGTGTTTCATTAAAAAGGGACCCCTTTTTCTTTTTTTCATAATTCACTCAAATAATAATCTATTTATACAAAATTTCTACCAGTTGTAGTTGGAGAAATAGTAATTAAAATATTGCAACAAAATATGACAGTTGATTAAATATTCTTTGTTAGTCGTAACGTAATGCTGACATCATAAAAAACGAAACGTGTGAACGTTTCGTGGCCAGAACAGGATCGAGTATCAAGATGAAAACACGCCCTTCATGACATTCAAACGAAAAACAACCCGTAGCTCACTAGCTTTTTTTAAATTGTCGGCAAAAAACATTGAAATACAGAAAATACCTTACAGCTGCCGAGACGGGACTCACATTAACTCCAAGATGCCGACCCGACTTGTCACGTCACACGTCGCCTAGTAACGGCTACAGCGCAACCTCGAGCAATACAGCAGCAGCAGCAGCACTGTAATCTAAAGTTGTAAACCCTGTTAATTATGCGGCCATCTTAGTAGGCCGCATTACAGGTCGTGCCAGCACCCGTCCGTCAGTCCGTCCATCTGTCCGTCTGGCTGTAGGCCTAGTACGCCTATACGAGTTTATCTGTCAGTGTAAAACTGTAATCAGCAACATGGTCAGTAATTAACCGCTCAAAGATATTAATTTAATCTGCTTCTAAATAAAATCTGATGACATGAGGACAGCATATGGGCTATTTTAGTCTAACAATAAGCCTTTTTTGTAAATTTTTAAAAATTGGTTTTCCGTTTTTTGGCCTCGGCTTTAAAGCTTTTGCCTAGTTTTACCTGACCTTTTTGTGGCTTTTTGTTAACATGTCTGATTTCAACAACTCGTAAAACGCGAAAGTAGATCATCGACTTTCATGTAAAGGACCACCGGTAAAAGTTTTGTAAAATAATTACATGGCGCGCAGATTTTATTTACATTTTGTTCATTTTCGGTCCGTTGTGGTCCGTTGCGGTCCGTTGCGGTCTGTTGCAGTAATTAGTCATACCCCTACTAGTCGCCGGAAGTGACGAGTAGTGATAAATATTCTTGGTTTCGCTGGTTTGTTTGAATTTTTGTTGTCAAATGACATAAATAGAACGATTTCACCAGTAGATTTTCAATTTATGGCTTCGGAAGAGACTGATCAGATGTTATGCTACCGGTGGATCGTTGAATTCGATTGCTGGCGATTGTGGAGGGCGTTTTCACAGCTCGGGTCCGTCGACGGCATTCCGAACCGCGTCGGGTCAACGTATGATCCCAGTCGGAACATTGGCGACAACAAAACCGACGGCGGTCGTCTGCTTGTGTACTTTATGTGCAAGATCTCGGCCGCAGCGAATGAGCTGTCTGCCGGTGCTTCTGAAAATGGCGACGATGATGTTACTACGCTGGAAGAAGCCATAGATCTGCTGGAGCCGATATATCAGTGTTTCGGCGAAGTGTTGGATCGTGACGAAGTCAGAGACGTCCAGCTGTGCTTGAAACGCCACGCTGTCGTGGCGCAACTTCGTAAAAATGATCACGCCAGGGCAAAGGTAACAAAATCAGTGGTGGCACTGTTTGCCGAAAGAAGAAATCTCGAACGGCGGAAATTCCGCCGCGCTATGTGCCGTCCATTTGCTGGAGCGGCGGAAATTAGGGCTAAAGTTACGTATAGGGATAGGGTTAGAATAGGGTCAGGGTTAAGGTTGGGTTAGCATTAACAATAATAATTTTAGTGTGGGTTTATTAATGGACATGTACCATTTCGCCGCTCCAGCAAATGGACGGCACTCAGCGCAGCAGATTTTCTGCCGTTGTAGCGTCGTGCTTGTCGAAAACTACCGAAAACTAGTGAAATTCGGTAGTTTTTGATTAGTGTTTTGGTTAGGGTTAGTTTTTCAGTAATGAAAACTACTAAAAAGTACTGAGAGAGTTTACAGTATTTGGTTCCGCTCCAAAACCAGTTTTCAATTTTTTATATGTTTAGACCTACCTGCTAATATTGCACAGAGTAACATTTGATTATTGAAAAAATCTGCTATTGTCAATGTCAGTGTCAAGAGTAAATTTATATACATGCATTCTCATAAAAAAAACCTTTAATGCACTATGCACACTAGTGCTACAAGAACAAGAATGTCGTTAGCGATATGTGTTTGGTCGATCGCTGTCAAGTGGTTACTTCTTGGATTGGTGACTGTCTACGGACCGGTAAACCATCTCGGTATATAACCAACTCCAAGGCCAACTCAGCCTTCCATCACTGTCTCTCAAACTCATGACCCTTGTGGGCCATTGAGGCCAGTGACTATTCTCCACTGCTGGCTGTTGTTAGCGAGTTCGACGGCTTCTGGCAATGTACAGTTGCACCAGTCTGTGATGTCATCCAACCATCTTCTCGGTGGTTTTCCGACAAGTCGCTCACCTTCTACCATTCCTAGCATTACTGTTTTAACCAATCACTGATCCTTTATTCAGCAGATGTGGCCAAACAATCTCAGTTTCCGTTGCTTTTTCAGATCGACCACGCTGTGGTGTCTTTCTACTTTCTTTCTCTGATAGTTTTGTTGCTAACTCTATCTTTCCAGCACACTCTCAATATCCGCCTATAACACCTCATCTCGAATGCCGGGAGCTTTCGAGAATCAGTGTGCCGCTTTGATGGTCCATGTCTCAACTGCATAGAGCAGACGAGAAAATACGCAGGATACTAGAAGGTCAATCTTGGTTCTCACAGTCAGCTCGCTGCTACTCCACAATGTCTTCAACATCCCATTCTTTGGCTTGTCAGGTTAATTCTTCGGTTTATTTCTGCGCTGCAGTCATTGTTTTTTTTGTGACCAGACTTCCAAGGTGGAATTCCATCACTGTAGGGTAGTTAAATCAGATACCAGCTCGTCTGGCTGGGGTTAAGATGAAGCATTCGCCTGTGTGTGGTGGCAGGTAACGCTGTGCGATCCCATATATCAGGTGACGGTTCATAGCTCCACGATGGGTTTCTCATAAAGGCCACTTAACTTACTAATCTTCTACACTGTGTCTCAAAAAAAAGCATGTGACTACATTTTTTGCAATAACTGGAACAATGAATGTCCGATTATAATAATTTTTGGCTCACTTATTAATGAGACTATATGTCATCGAATGGTGGTTTCATTTCCCACCTCATCTATTTAGTGCAACTGTCTTACCTTGGGAAATCACAGAACACAAAAAATGACAAATTT
>Ga0056128_1005015_pt1 | contig 16619 bp, 12 predicted proteins | sample WorMetLIZISLAND2_FD_71113 | JGI IMG/M metagenome (GOLD analysis project Ga0056128, IMG submission 71113) | Marine gutless worms symbiont microbial communities from Max Planck institute for Marine Microbiology, Germany - Olavius geniculatus... ... | reverse complement strand
CATAATACGTGTTAAAATGACTGAAAAAACGTTGATAAATTCCATCTATCCTAATCTGTGGACCCCAACAGCCGGTCTATTACAAGGTTTGACTGTCGTGCAACAGTATGTCTACCAGATGAAGTTTAGGAATGTTTGTGAAATTAAAAAGTGACTGATACAGCCTGGATTGGTCTGGAGCAAAACATTATCAATACTGCTGTCAATAAATGGAGAAAGCGTATCCTTGCCTGTGTTCGCATAGTGAGCCAGCACTTCATGAAATTTTACTGCAGGCAGTTAAAAAATGGACAACTGGATGAATGTCAGCCAAAGTGTCAGAAATGTGAACAAAATGTGTTTTTAAGTATTATGTTAATTAAGCAATCATATCGCGTCGGATAAAAAAGTGATATTTTGCTGGTTTTGTTTTCCCCAGGTAGTGCAAAAACAAAAGTTAAGTGAAATGGGAAACTGAATAGCCATTTGATGGCAAGTTGTGTTCGAAATATTCACGCCAAAAATAATCAAAATCTGACAATTGGTTTTAAAGTTACAGTTGAAGATGTCGGGGGTCCAAGTTTTTTTGAGACACAGTGTATTTAACTTTAAACTGCCTAATGCAACCATGGTATTTTAACATGTAATGGGGTACTAGTAAATTTTCAATATGATATGATATGTTATAATATATATTATGTATTATGATAATGTCATTATAAGTCAGACGATTAAACTGCAAAGGTGTAAAGTTGCGAGTGTAAAGTTGCGACTAAAAGCCAATGGATGCAACGTACAAAGTCCTAACAGCGGTTACTAATAATATAATTATTCATGACGTTGGTCCGATTGATCACGCACGGACAATTGATTGATATAACAAGTCACTGCTTTTTAGTTCTCTTAACAACACTTTACGTCGCTTGCATTTATCACATATAATTCCCACTTCTTCATGTCCACAGGTAGCGGAGTGCGAATGCTTCGTTGTGCCGGTGTCGGCCTATCTATAGAGCACTAGCCTGCCCGAGGTAGGTCGCAGAGCGCGTGCCGTCGCCGTGCATGCGAACTCGCGTCCCTCGTCAGCACCGATTCCACAAAATTCCCACACGTGAGCGCCAGTTTTTCCTTATAAACTCACTGTTTGTGCAAAACTACAAGCTATATATTTCTGCTATCAGTTAAAACTTAGAAAAAAAATCTTAATATTAGCGCTGGTAATAATTTTCGCCGGTTTTACGCATCATAAATAAATATTAAAGCTTCTGGTATTTTTGGTGGATTTTTTTTTCTAACGTTGTACGGCGAATAAAAATTTTGATAAAAGTTTTTTTTTTATTTTGCCAGAAACATCTATTTTACCAAGTAACAAAAATTATTTAGTTGTAGGCGTTTTCGCTGGCCCTGTCCGAAGAGAAAGAAATTCTAGAAGTTTCTCTGTAGCCAATTGTCAACGTGATGCTTTAGCTAGTACCGGGGTAGATAAAGTTGTTTAATACGAACGTAAGCACTTAGCAGTTTGATTTAGACTATGTTAATTTCTGTCATAAGTAAAAACACATCTAGTTGAAGTTATGATAAAGTCTAATTATATTGGACCATCAATAAAATAGCGCGAAGCGAATTCGTTTCGCTAGCGCTTTGACGACAATTTTTGCGTTAGAGAAAGGCTATCGTGGATGTCTGTGTAGCTTAGAAAGCAAATTGTCACATGCGATGCGAGTGGTTAGGCCTAACTGTACAGAAATACACTCATTGCATTTCTGTGTCAATAACAGGTGCACTGAGAAACGGATTATAAGTCCACTCGACACGTGCTGTAGACCGAAGGTGCTGAGTGGACCACACTGATTGTTGCGCACGTGCGTTGGCGTGGGAACGTCCGATTAGTTACTGCATGACTGACCGATCGCGGTACAAGCCGTCACGGCCATAATATGCCTGGTTGCCTTCTTTTTGCTGTCTAAATTTTTTTTGTCAGTGGTAATCAAATACTTATATTGGCCCGGCTATTTTTGTTTTTCTTTGAATTAGCTAGATGATTACGCATTTATAGTGTATCGTCTGCAGGTGTATACGCTTTAACTTATGATTTATTTTAATACTGTTATGAAAAAGTTTTTGCGCGCTCAATGCGTTTATTGTAGAGCTGTCGAAACGTTAATTTTTTAACGCATTAATTAAAGCGTTATTGACGCAATCAGGCAAGTCAAAAGGAAAAGTAGGGGGAGTTACTCCGGGCCCCTCGACCTTCGGGGGGCCCGGCCTGTAGAATATAAAAAGTTAGAAAGCAAATAAAAGCACACAGTTCAACAATAACTGACGTCATCGCTAGCATAAAAATCTATTAGTTCTTCATCTAAATAATATTTATTTACAGTAGTGATAAAGCGGCAACTACAGTTTAGTTACTTGAATTCATTCGATTTTCAAATAACCGCAGTTTAAATGAATATTGGAACTTTTGCTTCACAGAATTTAGTAAATTAAATAAATTTACGCATGTGCGTTAATTTTTTTAACGCGCGTTAATTTATTAACGCACTAACGCATTAATTAGCGCGCTAATTTGACAGCTGTAGTTTATTGATTTTTACGCTCGACAGCAGCTGCTGCTGTAGCGCGTCATAGCCAAAAATTATCAAATTTAGTGAAAACTTGGCAAAGTTATGACAAAAACAATTTTGACTTTGTTCTGAGACACGGTGTAGTTTTATGATCCGTTGAGCTTTTCCATAAATTCGAACGGGGTCACCCCGAGCGAGGGCGCTAAATGACAGGGGGTAGGAAAAATTTGCGATTTTCAGCCAATACGGCTGCGCGAGACCGGTTGTGCTTTCTAGCGAGTGTAAATGAAACGATATAGGCCTAGATACTTAACGTCAATTGCTGGGATTGGAGAGCTTAGATTTTGTTCGCACCAAGCCTTCAAACACGCACCGCTGTTGCGCGTTTCACTTTGCGTTAGCTGGGTTTTTCTTGTTTACTGTTGAGGCAAAACACGCTGCATATGGCACAGAAACTTAAAAACACATTAAACGTTTGTTGAGTCTGTTGCTCTTCGGTATTTTTTATTCTGAAAGCTTTTCGTTATTTACAGTTAATTTATTTGCTTGGTTGTCTGTATGTTTTCGAGTCCATACAGAGCAATGATAATGATATACAACGTTCGTCAGTAAATCAATAGAAAAAAAAACAAAAAAGGTATCTGTCTGGCTGTTAAACAGTCGCTTACCGCCTGATTTAGATTTCTACGACGCAGCATTATATATTATGTAACACGTCAGACGATATAGATAAAACTCCGGAGGTGGGTATAAAATATAATGTTGGCGCCACTTGTAACTGGTAGCAGCAATAAATAAGACACCGCTTGAATGCCTGGTGCAACGATGATGCATAGTTCAGCAATCGTTGTCAACGTCGTTTCAGCGACACGTGCAGTGGCTGATTCGCTGCTGTAATACGTAGACCAACCGGACAGTTATAAATTCGCATTTGTCATGAATAGAGGCCCTAATATATCAGTGTACTTGACGTTGTTCTGCAGACAATAAATACCTTTAGGCTACTCACGTTTCAACCTCATGTTCCCCTTCAGTACTTTAGTCAAGATCTCCCATCTATATTTGTCTTGTAAAAGAAAAAAACTATTAATATTTTTAATTTTAATCAGTTGTAAGTAAGTAAGTACAACGTGCATTTATGTAGCTAGCGTGAAACTGATTCAAAAGGCTTACAATATAGGATATGAGAACGTACATTGAAACAAACGATCAATCCATTTTATTCAACATTGTCATTACTGACCGAATGAAAGTAGCATATATAAAGCACATGTTATACCGATTTCGGTAACTGTGACTGACAGTTTATCCATTTGTCCAATTTTGTCCAACTACACTGTGTCCCAAAAAAACATCCCCAACATTTTTGACTGTAACTTGAAAACCAAACATCAGATTTTGATAATTTTTAGTAAAAATATTCTTGACACAACTGACTGTTCAGTTTCTTACCTCACCCAATATATGCTTCTGCACTACCTTGGGAAAGCAGATCAAGCGAAATGTGTGTTAAAATAAACAGAAAACCCGAAAAAAATCCCCAACATTATCGATCGTAACTTAAAGAAAGATCAGCAGATTTTAATACTTTTTGGCAGAAATATTTCTGTCACAACTGGCTATTAAATAAGTGTTTTAGTTTCCACCTCACCCAACGTCTGCTTTTGCACTACCTGGGGAAAGCAGACCAGGCACAATACGTGTTAAATGAATTGAAAAAACGTCAATAAATTCCATCTATCTTAATTTGTGGGCCCCAACAGCTGGTCTATTACAAGGTTTGACTGTCATGCAGCAGTGTGTCATCCAGATAAAGTTTAGGAATCTTTGTGAAGTCAAGAAGTGACTGGTACAGCCTGGTACAGCCTGCATTGGTTTGGAGCAGAACTTTATCGATACTGCTGTCAACGAATGGAGAAAGCGTCTCCTTGCCTGTGTTCGCATAGTGGGCAAACACTTCAAGCAATTTTGCTGCAGGCAGTTGAAAAATGAACAACTGGATGAAGTGTCAGCTCGAGTGTCAGAAATGTGAACGAAATGTTTTTTACGCGTTATGTTAATTAAGCAATCATATCGCATGGGATAAAAAAAGTGATATTTTACTGGTTGTGTTCTCCCCAGGTAGTGCAGAAACAAAGGTTGGGTGAGGTGAAAAACTGAACGGTCAATTGATGGCAAGTTGTGTCAGGAATATTCGTACCAAAAATTATCAAAATCTGATAATTGGTTTTCAAGTTACAGTCAAAAATGTCGGGGATGTTTTTTGGGGACACAGTGTAATTATTAGGCCTACGCTAAATGTTCGAAATAACAGTTCTGCCGCTCAGCGGTGTCGAGATTATGGGTGCAGAAAATTTTAACTTTCTTGCGTAATTTTTCTTTAAATGACGGTTTTTAGCTTTATTTTTTCATTTTATGGCGAAAATTTTTTAAACAGTTATTTTCCGACAGCCTAAAGTTTTGCGGGATATTATCCCCCTTCCCGGGCCTCGACACCACTGTCTGCTGCAGACTTCAGATAGTCGTTCGCACAGTTTAGCGAACTGTTAGGCCTAGATGGGCTTGATTGCATGCGAGCACGCGCTCAACAAGCTGGCGGCAGATATCGAAATGTCTCGTACTTTTAGGTCCGAAGTGTCTTAAGTCCGAACTGTCTTAGGTTCGAAGTGTCCGGTTACCTCGCTGACTACTCGGCCGGCGGCGTTGAGCAGCCGTTGCAACTTATCCGTGATCGTCTTCGGCGCTTCTGCGTAAATTTTTAGAGTTGTTTAACGAATTAAAACAATAAAATAACGATGACGAATGACACTGTTCGAAATTTCTGAAAAAGATGCCAGTAGCAGCAAATTGACAGTATTTGAAAAAGTTGTGGCAAAAACTAGGGGGGGATTTTTGACTCATATGTGCATAGTACACTGTGTCCCAAAAAAGGACCCCCTCCCCAACATTATCGATCGTAACTTCAAGACGGAACAATGGGCCTAATTTTTGGTACGAATATTCTTGACACAAGTGACCGTTAAGTTTTCACTTTACTGAACGTTTGCTTTGCAATACCTGGGAAAGCAGAGCAAACAAAATGTGCGTTAAAATATAAAAAAAACATCCATAAACTTAATCTCTCCGGATATGTGGCCCAACAGTAACGTCCGTTGGACAATGTTTGGAATGTTATGCACTAGTGAGTCTATCAGTAGACGCTGTTTAGGAATGTCGATGAACTTAAGAAGCGACTGGTTGATGTCTGGAGCAAAACTTTACCGACACTGCTATCAAATCATTATTCACCAACAGCAGTTGCACAACAGGGCAATTTAATCAGCTGGCATGACGTTAAAGGTCAGTACTTAAACAGGAACTGCTACAGGCTGTAGCCGCTTTCACTAGCGACAGCTGGGCTTCTTGTTATAAGTCCATGCATGGTTGCAAAGATGCCAGTGGACCCGCTCGTAAATAAGACAGCTAGAGTCTGACGGACGGGTCGGCGGCTGTGTACGGCTCGTCTTGACGGCTGGTTGACAAGCGTGAGAAAGTCATATGAAAAGCGCGACAAAACGCTGACGACAGACGAGCATGATTGTTGGCGGTCGGACGCGCGTTTTGTAGCGTCGCCGCGACGACGTGTGTGGCATTCAGTGAGTAGTGGCACAATCCAACGATTGAGTTTTATAATGCAATTCATAACGCGGCTATCATTTCGTTTGCCAGACGAATGATTGACTGATGCCACCCGCATCGTCTCGAGGGCCACACACGGCGACAGTGACGACGTCACGGTGCTGCATGCCGTTTCAATTCACCCCGTGCACGAGTGCTTCTGCATGCACCGCGCGCGAAGTGCAGTGGCAACGTTGATATTTACAACCGCACTTCAAGTATAACAGAATAATATCAGCAGATAGCTAGCAGCATGCTACCCTACCCACACTAACTTTACTAACTTCGACGGTGCAGCGCATCGTTAGAACTTAGAAACTTTCCCCCGCCTTTACGGAATATAAATGTTTGTGTAGGCCTATTGTAAAAAGGTATTATAATGTGTTGTCGACCAAACGATTCAAAACCATCGACTAACCAGGCACAGAAAGTTTCGGCAAGCATGCGTATAAGTTAATAAGTCTGTAATTCAAGTTTTCTGTAGCGAATTAGTAAACGTCGCAATATGTCGTGACAAATTGTGCTCTTTCCAGTCTGGTTTTAAAAATGTCATAGCTAATAACTGATTGCCGCAAAGCATTAAACCGTTAGATGACGTACGACCCTAGTCGGCCTACTGTATCAAGAACACGTATAAAACCGTTATCTGCTAAGAAGTATCTACGGCGGTCGCACTGGCCAGGGTGAATTAGCGTCGATCTAACTCCGGGCCTACAAGCATATGCACTTAACGCTCGCTGCACGTGTTCTACTGTTGTCGTCAGTGACGTCACCTACGACGCTGCCGGCTCTTTACCTGTATTGGATGCCTGAATACCTGAGGTCGCACCTGGGCGCTCGAGTCAAATCGCGTCCGTCCAGGGGTACTGCAATTAGGCGCGATGAGCTTCGGATTATTCCAGCAAAGTACACACTTCTTACTGCTTGGACGGGCGTGTTCCACGCGTGCCTATAGACGGAGATTTGTATCAGACAATCTCGGAACATTGTTGTGTAACACCACGCAACTCGTAAATATTGCGTTAATCCGACTATTCACTGATCGAAATGGAACTGTTTTGACTGGATTTTTAGGATCCAGGAATGCACTGTAGTTAAGGTACAAAGCAACTATAGAATTTTTTATTTACATAGACGCCTGACACTACGTAAATTCTTATTTACCGCAATGGTACGAAAAAACAATTAAAAACATGAAAAGCACAAATTTCATTCTTTATGTTAATTGTCTTTAGTTTTTTTTTGTTTAAATATTGACATATTCCGATTTTATATTAATTTGTTGAACTTAACTAACTACCTATGGAATTTGCAAATACCACGTAAATGATGAACAACAAACTGTCTCTCGCTACTTGAGGCAAATGATGTAAAACAGCAAAAATCTAAAGTATAATCAAACAATGAAGAGAGCGTAAATAGGCCTACGTCACCACGATTAAACTTACCATAAAACGCAATCACGTAATTTCGCTGCAACTAAAATGAGTGAAAATCAATTTTGTAAGTCTTCTGAGGCTAGAATTTCTTGAATTTCTTGCATCTAGCTAATCGTAAAATTTTACCAAAGTATTTGCAATTCTCACGCGCGCAGTGTCATCCACATATTATCAGGTAAGCCTAAATTTCTGACTATTCACAAGACGCCGTAACAAATCCGCCGGAAAACCTAATCAATAGCTCTTCGTTTTACGATCTCCCCTTCTTAAAAATTCCATTAAAATTCATTCCCAAGTTTTTTTTCCGATTTTAGTCTAGACATACAGACAAATGAGAGATTACCGCCTCGGATTGCATATTAACCTCGTCGGCGTGTGTAGAAAGGTAATTGCGTTTGGTTCCTGGAACGTCATTTAGGGGGGATCTGGAAGACTCTGCGGGCCCATCCTGAATTTATGATTATAATTTTCGTACCGTTAATCGTACCGTAAATCGTACCGTTGAAACAGTGTTACTGCTGCAAGAACAATACGATAGGTAGACTGAGACCCCTTCAATGATTTACTGAAATGATGCCAACGGTCGCGGCTGCGGACGCTGCTGTTGCGTTGCGCGTGACGATTCAGCCATCACTACTGCGACTAGTGATGAAGCCGACTGGTACTTTCAGTTGCACGCATGTAGCAGCATCACCAGAATACGGTCTTTGACACTGAGTAGCAACAGCCGTAACAAGCACTATAGCTAGCGCGTTAAAGTCATTTGACTGGTTACGGTTGATCGGGTTGGGTTTGCTGTCGGGTGTTGGCGTCATGAATGCTACTTGTAACAGCAGTTCGATCATGTTGACTAACGCAACAGACAGCGTTACGTCAAACGTCACGCCGTGCGACTTCGACTTCGAACTGAACGCTACCTCGCCGCTGTCGACGTTGAACAAGGCCGCTATGGCGTGGATGACCACAGCGGCGGCAGTGACGGTGGTCGGTAACGTTGCGATCGGCTGGATCATCGTTGTGACGCCATCCCTCTTAACCACAGCCCACAATCGCCTCGTCCTGAACCTGGCCTGCTGTGATCTGCTGACCGCGGCGTTCAACTGCCCGCCGACGATGGTTGCTCTGGTGCATGACGCCTGGGTGGTCGGAGACTCCATCTGTCAGCTGAACGGGGTCTTCACGACGCTCTTCGGAGTCGCGTCCGTCATGACGTTGTCCGTCATCTCGCTCAACAGGTTTCACTATCCACGGCTGGATAATTCGTTTTAAAAACTAGGTTTACTAGGTTTTTGAAAACTTAGAAAATGTTCTAAATGTCAAAATTTTAGTTTTTTACAGTTTTTAGTTGACCGTACTTAAGTAACGGTCGAACTATTGGCATGGTTGTCGTCCGTCTGTCTGTCTATCTGTCTGTAACGGATGTACCCTGGCCAACAGGTACGTCGTGGGGAAAGTTTTTTGCACGAATAATAAGCCATGAGTTTTAAATTTGGGCACGCAAAATTTCAGCGATCTAAAGGAAACATTTTCAAATTGGGTGTTAAATACAGCGAGTAAGAAATTCAAGGGAAAATTGGCAATATCTGGGAAACGGTGAGAGATGCGGCTAAGGTTGCTATTAATCACTAATAAGAAGTCGCTTATTGGTTTTCAAATTATATGAAAATCATCGACTTTGAATAACCTAATTAAAGTCACTGACAACAGTACGGTCAGCTCTCTTAGCAACATTAGGGCTTTTTGTTTTTGTTTATTGTGCAATTTAAATTACACATTATAACGGTAAGCCGTATTTTAGTCGTGATGTTTTTTTAGTTTTTCTATAATTCACAGGACCGAAAATTATTACTGGGTAGTAAACCTATATAATTTGATGTTTGTGACTTACGGTGTCTTGGTGCAACTACAATTATTTTTTTGTGTTTGTAAATCAGGTGCTATATGGTTGCTTACACGGCGAAGGGATTTCGTATTTTCACGCCGAGGCGAACTAACATTCTCATAGCAGGTACAGTGGAAGCACGAATACTTGAATAATATTGTTACGTGTGAATGAACTAAGTTTAAGAATGCATAGACCTGTTGTCACATTCAACTACTTTGTGTTTAGGCTTATCGCTTTTTTATTTTATATTGTTTTTTTTATTTTTGTAAGGCGAATGAAGATTTTCAAAGGGTGATTAGAAGTCGGCTTATGTTTAATATACTGTCATCTTTTCACGGTCATTATACTTTCACTGCTTGTCTCCACCGTTGTATAATTTGCTTTTATCTTTGTCTATTTTTAGACGCCATCTGGAACATTACTTACCGCACTTAACTTACTTAGTTATTTAATTACTTGCCTATTTGTGCCTGGAGTGCATTTAAGAGTAACCAAACAAACGACACTGTGAGTTTTTGTGGTTAATGTGCTTAAACCGCCAACAATTGGCAACCGGCAAATAGGCTTCTGGTAATGCTAAACCACTATCTAGAGTGGAGTCAGTTGGTATAATGCTCACTTCTTCCCTTATGCCCAGACACGTGTTACTTGCTGGCTAGAAGGGTTATTTGGCGATTATTTGAAGATTGTTGCACCACACACTTTCCGTCGTCTCCTTAAAACTCGATGCTTCCAGCAGGCCTCTAGCAGCTCCTCCTAGCGGCCCAGCCAAGTGCCTTAGATTCGGCCACTGGCTGACATTGTGCACTCTAAATATTTCACTACTTACTTACTTACTTACTTATTTACTGTGGATGCAGGTATTTGGTTGTTGTCGACGCTGTACTCGCTGCCTCCAGTGTTCGGCTGGTCTCGCTACGAGTACATTCGTAACAAAGCGATCTGCACGATCCAGTGGAAAACTTCGTATTCGTACGCAGTCGCTGTCATTGGCCTTGGAGTCTTCCTACCGTTCTGTGTCATGGTTCTCGCCTATCTTCGCATCTTCCACAAGGCACGCAGCAGTCTATCACATAATGTGTTTATCGAACCTCCCCTTCAATAGGCGGTATAACGCCATAACCCCACTTACTTTGATTTGTTGTAAATAGCAACCAAACCCGCTAAAAATAGCGGAATGGAACTCCGCAACGCCCTAATCCAAGGCATAGTCGCCGCTTGCTACAACTTTCTTTTTTCCTTTCACCAAAATAATGTGTTCGCAGTTATGCCGCCTAATGCCAAACAACTCTGATTCTTTAGCCCTTGTTTAGTTCTTGTCGCTCAACAGTCTATCTAGAGTGAGCAAATAAACAATTTTCGGAGCGTTCAAGTGAAGCCTATCACGTAACATTTTTCTCCGTTTTTTGTTGCAACTTATTAGTTGCTACCATTGTATGGTGGCTATGTGAAGTTTGCGATGTTATAGCGTCGTTTTGTGGCTGCTGTTTTCCCTGCACCGGTGATTTGGGGGGGGACGCTGAAAATAACGGACATGAAGATGAGGACCAATATGGACAAATTGGCAGAACACGAAACAGCCTGACATGAAACTGACAGATATAAAATTAACGGACATGCAAATGCAAGACAAGTTTCAAGTGTATATGGCCTATATTTAGTAGACTTCGGTTTATCACTGCTCAGTGCTCACCTGTAGCTAATTTTAGGTTGATGTTTTTGTATTTATGCATTTCAACATATTAAACATTATAAAACATATGCATATATTACAACTTATTTTGCTGTTGTGATTTGTGTTCTGCTGTTGTTAAAAAAGAACTGCATTCTGCACTGTAATCTGCCGTAATTTATTTTCAAACGATATATAAGCCTATCTTATCGTTTAATTTTATGTCCGATAATTTCATGGCTGGACACTTGGTCGGTCAATTTCACGTCCGTCAAATTTATGTCCGGCATTTTCAGTCAACCCGTGATTTTTTTTCGCGTCGCTCGCGACATCTATGGCGCTGTATAAATCTGTTTTGATTGGCTGATTACGCTGACGGTCAGGTGCGTGAATCAAACCGCAGAGTAATCAGTATGGTGAACCCAACGGCGTCGACCGCTGACGCTGGTCCAGCGTTCGCCGCCGCCTTCGAGGCGTCGGTCGGCGGACCCCGGACCGTCATGCCGGCATCAGCGTCGGCCGTCTACCCAACCACGTCGGTCTGGGAGTCGGGGGGAGCGTCGCGCCCAGTTGCCGGCTCGTCGCGACCACCGGTCGTCAGTCGGCCGTCGGTCGCAAGCAGCCTGCACGGCAGCTTCACGACCAGACATCCGGAGCTGAGCTGCGCGTCGAGCATCGTCGCCCCTCTACCGACAGCCGCCGCCTCGCCAGCCGACTCAGACGTCAAGGTCACACCTCAAAGTCAATGTCAAGGTCAAAGTCAACGGCGGCTTGGACAGCCGACTCAGACAAGGTCAGACGACGTGCCTATACACTTGCAGTTCAAAACTAAGTAACACCGGCAGCTGCTACCAGTTTTCCTGCTTTTGCAGAGGTTTTTGTTTTTCGTTTTGCTTAAGTTTAGTGGGCCTATAAAATTAGTGTACAGGTTTTCTAATTCCAAAGAAGTTTCCCACGAAAATTATTTTTATGCAGTCGTAGCTTAAGATCACGGTGTAGATCTGAGATATGGGTGGTTCGAGATGTTCTTTTCGTTGTGATTCGTCAGATGATCCGACGCAGCCTGTCCAACATCAAGGACTGTTCGACGGCCGGCAGCGAGTCCAACGATCCGATTGACTTCACGTCCACATATCGTGGCGGTGTCGTGCCTTCAGTGATCATCGCCGTGGGCAGTGGGACGGTGCGCCGTCCGTCGGCAGTCACCGCCGTCAGCGTGGACAACGCCTACGTCACCAGACCACCGGCACGCATTGCCCGACGACCAACCGCTCAAATGTAAAGGTAAAAATGTGCAACCATGGCATTTTGGCAAAAAAGCAACCACAGCAAAACACGGCATTTTGCCGGCAGGAAAACACAGCATAACAAGGCATTTTGCCAAAATCACAGACGGCATTGTACGAAAATCGCTGTTTCCGTGACTTCTATGTTTCTGCCCACCTGTGGTCTACTACACACTACTACTACGACGACAACAACAACAACTACTACTAATACTACTGCTACGCATTGTCCGACGACCGCTTAACGACACGGTGCCCGAGCACCCGATTACACCGCGCACCGTTCTACATGGCGATGCACCGCTGACACCGGCTAGGCCGCATCGACGCAGCTGCTCGCTGGACTCGAAGAGATCGTCCATCCGCCAGTACCAAGGACTCTCCGCTTCCGCGCTGCTTGCAGAGTCGGCAGGTTCCTTCTGTGTTTCAATCAAATGCGGTCAATGAATACATTGTACATTTTTAACCAAATCAGCTGAGAGACTGCAACCGCGACTAAAATTATAAGCTATAAAACAACTACAGTAAAAATATAAAGCCAGTAAAATCTACTTGGACAAGATTAGTTTGTTTCCATCGTTACCTTTAGTAAATAAACTGTTTTACTACTAAATTTTACTAAAGTTTACTAAGTTTTACTAAAATATATGCGACACTGGTGGTTATATAGCAGTTTGTTAAAATGTCACCCCCCCAGACAATCACCTGGTACGTCACTTGAGTTTAAAGAAGGGCAGACTATTACACATAGCAGAATAATGGGTGTATGATATTTCCTCCTGGACATGTTCCCCCGGACGTTTCCTCTGGTCGGTGGCACCCCAAACGTTTCCCCTTCCCGGTTTTTGCGATACCCGGACGTTCCCTTCCTCCCTCTACTGGAAATCAATCGAGTGCTAGATAGTAGCATAATTTTCAGTGTCAGCATGGTGAAAGAATGCAGCAAACATCAAATACTCTTGTGTTATCATTAATAGGCTTAAATAATATGTCAAACAAAAGGCAATTTCAAGAAGTCTCAATTCTCAACTTGTCAAGAAACAGCTGCACACGGCGACGTCCAAGTGCCACTCATAGTGCACTGTGTGCCATAGCAAGGATAATGTCTGCAATCCATCGAATTTTGCTTTTTTTATGTAGCCATACGTAAAAAAAATGTGTGCTTTAACTATTCTATTGTCCTGGTTCAGTCTGTATCGAGTCGAGTTTAATCGTCTCGTGGGCGTGTAAGCCTACGTCCCTAATTGCTGTTAATTGTCGCGCCTACTAAGACTCATTGTGTTTAAAAAATACTCAACGGCGACGAGACTTTAAAGACGAAGTTGCTTTTGGTGTTGCAAGAAATTTCTGTTCAGGCTTGGCGCTGACTCTGATAATACGTTGTTACTGGTCTAGGGGGAAACGTCCTAGGCACTCTAATAGCAGAGGAAAACGTCCGGGCAGGGGAAATGTCCGAGGGGGGAAATCCGCGGTTGACAGGCCCAGGGGGAATGTCTGGCTGCCTAGATAATACACACATCTTTATTCACCGAAATACGGTAGACAAGAAATAAACAGCAAAGAAATAATAAAACTTAACTAAAACTTAACTAAGACTTAAAGATGTAATATAATGTCCACCAGAACTCAAAATGCAGCAAGACAGCACAGATAACATAAGCAATTCAAAATGCATTTTGCTCGTATTATTTTGTCTTGCAGCTGGGAAACGTGATTCGTTGCGGCAGGCGAATGGCGGAGGTCGGCCCGTGCTTCTACGCCGTCAGTTGACAGGAGATCTACTGGTGCGTCGTCCCAGTTCACTGTCTGCCGTTCCAGCCAAGATCATCGACCGGAAGCTCTCCGTGGAACTGAGGACACAACTGGAGCGGACTCGGCGGACCCGGTTCAGCGACGAGCTCAAAGTATCCCTTGCGCTGCTCGTCGTAATTGCCGTCTTTGTCGTGTCCTGGGCGCCGATCAGTCTCGTCAACGCCATCGAGACGTTCCAGCTGGCTGTCGTACCGAGGCCAGTGGAGCGTGGCGCAGTCTGCATGTTGTTCCTGCAGTCGGCCGTCAATCCTCTGGTCTACGGCGTCATGAACCGCAACTTTAGAGAAGTCTTCAGAAACCTGCTTCGCCTTGGCCGTCCAAGTCAACGCTGAGCTGCTAGTCGCAGCCTGCGCTGAGGCTGTGTTTGTTATACGATGAGTTGGGGGTTTGTTCGTCAGATATAACCAACCCGCAGTATTCAGACTTTACGCGGCGGTTAACGATTTTTTGTGCAAAAAAATCAAACGCTTAACGCTGCTGCTGTCTGCTTTAAGCAAATTTGTCTTTTCTACGAATCACAAAAAATCTCAGCCACCGCAGTATTAGAGAAACGATGCGTGACAGCGTGAGCAATGTCTAGCCTACACATTTTTTTCATCTGGGATTGACCTCACCACAGGCGTAACTAAAGACATGTGTAAGCGTAACAAACAATCGAAATATCGATTGTAATTGTATTGATATATTAACGGTTGTTTTTTTTTCTGAGAACACTGTTTGAAAACTCATTTTACGATCGTAAGCCTACTCAGTGTTTGAATTGCCGGGGGGCTGGGGGTATACATCTTTATTCATCTGTTTTCTCAATCCCCCTAACCCACTGTTAAATTATATACTGGGGGTCAGATATACTATATACATACGAATTACATTACAATTTTAATCGGGCTGCGACTGTCGAAAAGTTCAACTCCCCCCAACTATTTTTTCCCAATTCAAACATTGGGCCTAGGCCTACTCGTTCTACATGCGGCTTGTGTGGATGTACATTGTACAATGCAACAGTTATAATGTAATGGAGTGAGAGTGGCGATGACGATAGCTGAGCTAAAAGAACAAGAAGCCCAGCTATCGCTAGGAAAAGCCAACCGTACCGCTTATGTCCGAAGCCCAGCGTCCGACTTCCAGTCACGGATAGAAAGCGATTTGTCAGAGGTGACACAGTTCTATGCACGCTATGTTATCGCTGTCTCGAAAGCTACAATAAACGCCAGTATAACAGACATCGCACTGGTCATTTTGCCAGGCGACATAGATAGCTACAGTTTCATGCACGTGGTCATCTTGCGAGGTGATATAAACATCTACAGAGTAAATTAACAAGCAGAATATCGGACGCGGGTTTTGCAAATATTTCTCACAATAAAAACGCCATGCGTTGGAAGACACGCTACAGTTCCTGTTGCAGTACTGACTTTCAAGGTCATCCAACGTCAATGATTTTTATTCTATTTGAAAGCCAATATCCGAATTCCTATTAATAATCAATAGCAACGTAGGTCTTGGTCTATCTCGCACCGTTTAGCCGCAATAGCGCGTACGTCAATAATTTCCATTTAATTTGACACGGTGTACGCCACTTCCTATTAGTGATTAATAGTAACTTATAGGCCCTATCTCTCACCGTTCAGCCACAGACAGACAGACGGACGGCTAATAAACAAAACGTAAAAATAAAGATCAAATAAGAAATTGAATTAACCAACTTTACGCACTAATTAAAGCACCGAGTTAGGCATAATTTTTTTTATAACGAATCAGTAGGCTTAATAGACTATAATTTTGCGTAGGCCTACAATGTTTAATATTATCCACATGACTATTATCAGACAAGTTCATGAAAGATTTATGGTATATTTTGATAAAACCAAGAAGCCCAGCTAAGATGGGCCGACCGTTCCGCCTGTACGTACTGAAGGCCAGCGCCCGACTCATATACCACGGTACCATTTGGCAAATAGCCCTAATTGTTTCACAGAGAACATGCACACTGCACAGCAGTATTAATGCTATCATCAGAATAGCTGTTTTAACCTCAAAATGCAGTTCACAAACCATTTGTCAGCCGGGCTTCGCCCGGATTTGCTGGGGAGCTTACAGAACTTGGCTGGCTAGACCCTCTAGCTGCGAGTGGGGCCCCTCGGGAAGGGGAGAGAAAGGAACGAGAATGGGAGGAGGGAACGTGGAGAGAAAGGGGGATAAAGCATAGGGAAGAAAAGTAGAAAGAAAGGGAAAAGGGGGGGATAGGGCCATGGGGAGAAGCAGGAAAGTAACGGAGCCCGAAGGGGAGAGGGGGTCTGAACCCGAAAGTAGGGAAACATG
>Ga0056128_1005014_pt1 | contig 16620 bp, 6 predicted proteins | sample WorMetLIZISLAND2_FD_71113 | JGI IMG/M metagenome (GOLD analysis project Ga0056128, IMG submission 71113) | Marine gutless worms symbiont microbial communities from Max Planck institute for Marine Microbiology, Germany - Olavius geniculatus... ... | reverse complement strand
ATATTTTGAATTAGCATTTCTTCAGCTACATCTGGTAAAAATTTCGTGTAAATTGATCATCATTTGAGTGAATTATGAAAGAAATAAAAAGGGTGCCCGTTTTTTGAAACACAGTGTAGAACTGCACAAGAACTGAGCGTCAAAAAACCGAAAATCGAGGTCAAAGGCCAAGAGCGAAGTCCGGGTTCCTAAGAAGCCACAAGTCCCCTCTTTTCTTGCTAAGGGGCATGGGAAAGCGCTACAAGCTCCAGTGGGGCGGAGCGGCGGTCGCAAATACATTTTTCTGGATAGAACTTTCCCCCCCAAAAAAAAAAACGCATGTAGGTGGTACAAATTTTGTAAGTTATCAGTACACAAATTCTGCGTATAAAAATCTAATCGAGTTAAATAAGCAATTAAAGCATATACAGTATACACTGTGTGCTCAGTGCGCTGCTAAACCACTCTAGGAGTCAGTCTACTCGTATTTTCTTTGGGAGTCGGAGCAGACTTCTAAATTCTAATGCAGCGAAATAAAGTTTTCACATAAACAAAATCGATAGTTCGTGTAGGTCAACTCACCAAGTGTACTCAGATTGTCGCCTCTAAGTTACAAGTTCCAATAGCACACACTTTCAGCTACAACCGAATATTTTTCAATTAGAACTGCAAATTTTGAGCAGGAATGCACGTTAAGAAAAAGGCCCCCTGCCTGCGAGGAAGATTTGTACGTCTGGTGGCGGGTATCCGCCGAACGCGACGCAGCGCAGCACGCCGGGGATTGTTTCAACGAACGTCAGTGTTCGGTTGACGTCGCCGTGATTCTTTCTCATCATCATGCATTGACTTACCTGTCCATCACGAGTCCAACATTGTCACTGATGTCCGTACTACTACTGTATATATCTATCTAGCTGCTGTTGACGTCGCTGTGCTTGGTCGGATGATCGAGACCGTACGACGTCGACGAAAACGAAGACTTGCGGTGGTAGATCTCCGAGCCGTTGTGGTTGACGAGCAGCACGTCACTTACAGCCGCTGTACCACGCACAACGACCGACACAGTTGACATCGAGGCTTACTGAAGTAAAGTAAAAAGTAGATTTATTATACTGCAACGCATATTTTTGGACAAACCTCTAATGTGTTGGTCACCCACACCGGCAGTCAGCTTCGTGAATTTAACGAACTTGAGAACCTTGCGCTTTCGGCAGATCTTTTCCAAAGACTAATAAAACACGTGACTTTGTTCAAATGTTTTCTGTCTTAGTTACGATTTGCAACAAACATCATGATGACAAGCGTTCAGTCTTTTGGTACTTGCATGAGCTACCGTCAGCAGACTGGAAAATCATCTCGGTAAATAACCAGCCACCGAGGTGGCAGATCAACTCAGCCTGGCCATCCCTCTACAGATAAGCGCAGTGAGTACTAGCGAAAGATGGGACGTAAACAGGCACACCGTGCGATGCAATAACACTACATCCGGGATGTTGCAGAGTATGCTGGTGTCCGGCTGAGTGAGTGGATGTCAAAAATCGTAGAAGAGACACTGAGGACAGAAGAAGATAAATACAGAATGTTGGTGACAAAAGAGTTAATTAATGCACGACGAACAGAAATGGAAAAAAATGTGTCATATCACCGACAGTACTGGCGTGACACTTAATGAGAAACAACATGGACCACAACGTAACTTACCATAGACACACGAGTAGGCCTATATCACAAACCTCTGACAAAGAGATAATGTGTGACGGAACCGAGTAGCGAATTCAGCGGTCCGTTTATTTCGCACGTATAGTTACCGCTATCTTCCAACGAAACGTCTGCAGCACGATTTCACAAACAATCTGTACAAGCATTTTGAAGCATAGCATCAGGTAAAGGCATTCATCTCGTAAACTCGCTGAGACAAAATTATTAATGAGTTCAGCATTTAACGTGAAGTTAGCTCACGTTTCATTACTTGCACTTAGCCACCCAACGATAAACTTCTGAGGGCCGTGACTATGGTCCTCTTTGGTGCTTGCTTGTGCTGTCTCACCGACCGAAAAACAAAATTTCAGCACACACAAGATACAGTTTAGGTGGTGCGTTGACAGTATTATGACTATACAGTTGATGACTCTGCTCAAGGGACCGAGATCATATCAGCTTCGGCTACGACGCTCTGTGTTTTGTCCGTGTGAAACCTTCAAACATGCACATAAAAACTAGATTTCAGTAAAACGGAGGTTGAAACGTCAACAGATTTGTCACCAAGTGTTACAATTTAATAAATTTGCATAGCTTATCAACAGCTATCAAGTGTGCGCGGTAGAGTCAAAATTCCCCAGCGGGGAAAGTCGCCGACACAAATCGTGAAAGTCGTGTAATAGAAATTGGACTTAGCCAGTTGACCTGCGATGGTAAGTCGAAGAGTGTAGTCCGGCGGTCGAGACTGGAACGCTACGGTGAAGCGACGAGTTGACTCGAACGGCTCCAGCACGTTCGCCATCATATTAACTTGAGTCTGCTCGTGTCTCTGAGCTTTGCGCCACCAGACCGGGTTGTCGAACAGGTTGAACCGGCTGTCTGCGGTGAACTCACAGTTGAGACGCACCGTCTCTCCGGAGTTCACGAGTAGCACCTGACCTTTTGATAACATCTCCATTAGCGACCCGCCTTCAACACATGTAGTGCACATAAACATACAGGTAGTCCGAGCAAAGCTCACGTAACGTGCGACAACATCCGTGCTACCACGTGGGGAATCAGTGTACAGCGTGCAATAAAGTAACAATGCGTTAAAAAGGGTACTCGAATGCTGACGCCTCCGTACAGAAGACTCTTTGAACCTAGGAGGTCAAAACTCAGACGGTTAAAATATGTTTTATGCTGCAAATTTCGTGTGCAGGTTGTCCTGGCCTATCTCCAGTAATTTCGGCGCAATCTAAACTTAAGACTCGCTTTATTTCGTGTTGACGCAGTCGTAGTGGAAATAAGCCTTTACATGCTGTCGCGCGTAATAAAATTGGACCCACCACATACACACAGATCTACACATATATCTACACGTATGTTCGTTTCGCAGCTGTCTGTAATAACGAAAGTCCATAAAAGTCAGTAGATTTTTACAGCCTAATTTAAATGTAACTTTGTCAAGTTCTTGTCCATTCTTTGTACATTTTTATTGTTTTATTTTTTTTGCTAAATTGTTTTCTCTATCGCAAATGGTTGAATGAGTCACTTTTTAGACCTTCCTACGTGTAGTCTGAGTAATTTAATTACGTTTATTTACTGCTCTTATTCAGTAATTAAACTCTACGTTATATTCGATTTTATCACAGTCTGAATTTCGTTAGATTGCGCAATAAATCTGTGTAGTGATAGCTAAAAGTATGGATGTACGCTGCTTCTGTATCAGCGCATGACGGATAGAAAGAACAAGAATAGCACTGGCAATGTGCTCGTGTAGACAGTAACATTCATCAATGAACATTCGTCGCCGACTGGGTCTATTGCGGCACGGTCCGCAGCGTGATGACATCTCATGACAGTGAACATTCTTGTCGTAAGCCATCAATTCACCTGCGTCTGTTCGGTGTATACTGGTGACAACATGATTGGTAATTTTGCACGTTACAAGCGAAAAAAACTATAAAGACCGACCAGGTTGTAAGTTAACTGTTTTTTCTTCTGTTTTTACAATAACAGATATACATTTTAAGTCAAAAATGATAACAAAGTCTTGTCAATATCTTCGCCAAACATGATCGATTTTTTGTCAAAATTTGTCACTGTAGACTTAGCAAAAAATCTTATTATACCTCAAATTTGCCGTTACACAACCTCGACGTTCAAAAATTACGCTAACCGAAGCACAGCAACAGAAAAAATGCGCATGAAGTCAGATTTAGCTCGCTGACATTGATCGCTGCGACAGTCGTCTCGTGTATTCACTACAGGCAACTGGTCCCGGCGATTGTCGCGGCGACGATCGCCGCGATGATCACCTCGTGTAAACACTACATTACATGTGACTATATTATTATTAAGGGAAAAGTGATCGCGACAGATCAGCTGGTACGAAACGAATAAGATTAGCTATAAATTTATCGTTCTGTATGCCAAATACCATGCACGAAATAGTGTCGTAGTGTCAGTTTTCACCGCGATCGTTGTTTTCTAAAAAAATTAATTAAAGCAAACCGTCAAAAACTGCTCACAACAGTTGCTAAACTGTGTTATGTTTGTTCAAGTATCTGTGTTAAAATGCTTAGGAAAGTGGCACGCAGGAAAGAAAAACGACAAAGCAAAACGCTTTTTGGTGGAAGAATGATGTACAGTCAGTCGCTAATGGTGATAGACGGCGTGCTAAAATTGGGTTACGTCAGTGCGATATTCGTCAATCCTGGAATCAAAATCGATGGAACCATCACATTTACTGTCTGCTGTACGTCAGGTCTCTGTTACAGTATACATATTATTATTAAAACTATAGCTAAAGCGTACAGAGAATACCAGTATTCAGACATTAAAGTTTCACAAGGTAAAGTAGTAACGCGTTTGAGGTGCAGCACATGCTCTTTAATCATACTTTTGTTACATATTCTATAAGCTGACACTATCAGGAAAACGTTTAAAAATTAGTTAATATTTTGAAAAATACTGAGAAAAGTTCGATTTCTTGTTTTCATGACTAACAGGGTGGAAGAAATGCCAATACAAAATTATTTTACCACATGCCATTCTGTTGCCAGTTTTAAACGTACAAGCGTATATATAAAAAAACTGTGTTATGATTGCCAATACATAATACATAGTCCGTATTAAAGCCATTTTAGTTCAAGTTTTAAGTGACGTCAGCAATTCATAAGTGTCAAATTGTATCTGAGTTTTACACCACATAAGTTGATTGTGCAAAATATTTAAATTAAATGTTTGTCAAGTAAAAAAAGAAACAGAGCTAAATGACCTGCTAGGTCAATGAAGAATAACAGTAGCGTTGCACATCGCGATGATATTGTCAGTAGTCTCATCCATTCTTCCATGTTCTCCGCGTGCTTGCGATGTCTTGCCACTGTCAAGCTAGATGTTAATGAGAGGTTGTTAGTTTCTTATCACGGCACCTGTCTGCGTTGGCACATGATATCCCGCGTGCTTCATGTTTTTTACTCATCTGTCTTCTTCGTATCGCACAAAAACTGACCAAAAAACAAACGCAAACAAGTTGGCAAACAAGTTAGTTAAGAAAAAAGACATCCAAAATGCAAGCATAAAACTAAGTCAACGGAAACAAGTCAGTCTAAAATCGACACGACTGAACAGTGAACAGCGCTTGAACTTTATACGAATGAAGCAATACCGGGCTGATTACTGTGACATTGGTTAAGCTCACAGAATGACAGAAGTCATAGTTCATGGAACACGCAGCATTGCTGTTATACCGTGTCCCAAAAACGTCCCACTTTATCGTTGTCTATATCTTTACAAATATTGACCAATTTTCAATAATTCGTTCACTGCCACATTCTCTGGAAATCCCACTGCACTTTAGCTGCGTAATTTTCATGTGTGTCGCAGCCCGAAATCGCGAATATTCACCAAAACAGCTTGTTTTGGGGGTTCAAGATCGTTCAAAATCGTCGACGTTGATACCCTTATGAAGCTCTTCACCAGTGTCTGTTGTGATCAGCAGCATGTCCGTGCCTATCTGTAACCGTTTTGCGTTTTCACGCTATACGAGCCAATAGCGGTAAAATAAAGACATTTTATGGGGCACTCCTATTTCATGTCCCCGTTCGAGGAATCCGCCTAACCCAGCAGCATAAAATTTTGTCACAAAAATACTAGAGTCCTTCTGGCATCCTGCAGTGAAGATTTTGTGACCCTATAACTTGCTCCGTTTTGATACAATCGCAGAGCGTGACAGACACACACACGAACGGACGAACGCCTATGCCATGGCTAAGACTCGCGAAGCATTCTGCTGTCGCGCGTAAAACAAACTGCTTGCCTGCGAAATAGAAGCCAAGTATATACTACATCCGTCCTGCGGATTGCAAGCAATTGCTTTTCACTGAACGATAGCTGCGACAGTAATTATGCTGTCAATAAGCAAAGTACCTGATTATGCCGCCGCGTCGCCGACGACGACCGCTGGGTGGTCTCTAGACGAACATCGTTACGACGTCGGCAATAATCGCGACAACGTCGTTTGCACGTCAACATGCCGCTCCCAGCGCTAGCCCGACGGTCACGACACCAGTTAGCATACGTCAGAGACACACGGTGAACGTCTAGCATTTAACGGTGTCGAGCACGAAGATGCGTCGTCGAGCTGACCTGGAGTCGTGCTCGCGCTGATGAAGTGCCGATCGTTGCACTGTGTGGCTGCCGCAACGTACGACGTGCACAGCACTTGCCGTGCGAGCGGTTACCATGCAACGCGCCGTGCAGACGCACAATTTGCTCACGCACCCAGACCACCGCTGCTGCTGCTGCTGCGCACACGATGTCTGTGACCGTGGCCTGTTTGTTGTCTCGAGGTTGCGCAACGCCCAAATACTTGCTTTCATTAACATATTTAAAAAATAACACTAAGCAAAAAATGAAAAAAACGTACATGCAATGGAATAAAAGTGACTAAACAATAATTTACATTCGCTCATGGTTTTCCTGTAACCATTTTTTTCAAAACACTTATTTCTGTGACTGCTCCATCTTAGTCCGTTTATGTTAGTCTTTTCGCCATGTTTGTTTTCCAGTTGCTATAAAACTCTGTAGTAATTTCTGGACTTAAACTGTCGACAGAAGTGATGGGAAAACATAATAATCGTTCTTCTTGTTAAAATACGTGTTGATAATTGACTTAGGCTATTCTAAATAAAGACAGAATATTTGATGGTTAGCAGAAGCAACAAAATAAACAGCGCAGTATTAGCGAGCGTAAATGAAATAGTATCTCGGAGGATGGTCGAAGGCCTCGTGCAAAATTAATGTAGCTCTCAATTCCAATCAGGTAATCCGCAAGAGACAAGTAATGTGTGTAAATGTAAGCATACACATGCAGATGAGCTTACGAGTTACATAAGTTATAGTGTACAGGATTATGAAACAGGCTATATAGCTCAGAGCTATAAAGTTAAAGTAAAAGAACGCATGTATAGCCTGTACGTTATAAAAATTGTTCAGAAAGCCGCTTCAGTCACACTAATTAACGGAAGCGGGGCTAAGCAAATTCAACGCACACATCGTACCGTAATTATGTTAGAATGCTATTTTCCTGGCCTATTAAAAGGTTTCTAATGACTGCACTGCTTAGAGATAGATTTATGTCTGTGTATTTTAAAGCAACGTTAAAATCACACAACTTGCGACATTACTGTTTTCATGACTTCCACAAAACGACAGCTGTTACTCAAACGTCGTGGTGCGTGCAGAAATGAAGAAAAACGAATGCGGCTAATTTTGTGGCTGATGCACTAAGACTTCGAACGACAAAACTGTCCATATGCGGTTTTGTTCTCGCTGAAGCAGCTGCAGCTTCACTGTATTCATGTGATTGACATTCTCGGCTGGCTGCAGTATTGGTTGGTACTCCCAGGACAATCACAGAACAGTGCATCCGAGGCCGACGCACCAACACGTGTTTCTGCAAGTTTATAGCTTGAGTCTTTTTTCGATTGTCCAACGACAGCCTCGTTGAGACTGGAAAGCCAACGGTCGGTTACGCGTCGTTGAATGTCTGTTCGTCGTGTGTGGACACGATGTAAGACATTGGATTGGGTAACACAATGATGCGGGCTGACGACGGCGCAGCAGCAGCAGCAGCAGCCGTAGATCAGACGCTCCGAGCGCTCGTCGACAAAAAGTATCCCGACCACCGGCCGGTGTCGCATTCGCCATGTCAGACAATATCGTCAGCGTGTCCAACGTAGCAGCCACGCCACACATAGCAGTCCTATACTATCCGCGAGCACTTGGTCGAAGATTTAAGCTACAACTCCACTACTTAGCTTTGTTGTGGACTTGTCGTGCAACAATTCGTTCAACTTGCTGCGCAACATCGCGACACATCAGGATGTTGTAGATTCGCCGTAGACTTTTGATTTGTCGTAGTAGATTTGTTGCGTGTAACTTATTGTACACTGTCACCGCTGGTATGTTGACAATTAATCTACAATAAGTCACAGTAAGTGGACTTTGAATCCTACATAATACAGCCAAGCGGGCGGTTGTCGACGGCGTGTTTTCCACCCTTGCCGCTGCCCATCATAAACCGAATGCGCCAAGACGGAGCGACCAAGCAAGCTCGAGCGAGAGGCACGATTCAATCATCTTAAAAGCGTTCCCGGCGGAGCAAACGGCGCATATCTGCCATAGCGTGATTGGGTGCGCTGCAGGCAGACCACACACACGACGACGAGACGACACGTGTCGACACAGAGCTCTACGTCACTGATGACGTCGAGGCACTTGCTCTACCAACCACCACCAAACACATGCACCCGAACGGCGCACGGTAATCACACATTAGGCCTATAATTGTCGCGTATGTCGCTGCCGGCATCGCGACTCGTTTGGCTTGACTTGTTCCTTCTGTAGCACTGTGCATACATACTAAAGCATTCTCAGTGATTTGGTTTTGACCAAACGCCATGTAGCGGCGTTAATACGCGGCCGTCCTATTAATACGCGGTTGTCCTATAGGCCGCGTTACGCGTCTCGCCCATCCGTCTGTTTTGGCTGTATACCTCTCTCTTACGGACTTCTGACTAGAAAACGAAAAAGCCTAGAATAACAACGAACGTTCAGTTCAAGAGGTCAACGGTCAAACTCGTATAGTTTGTGCGCTGTTTTGAAAGAAAAATAGTCTCGGGACAGTAGAGAGCAAGCATCATTTTAGAAACCAATAGCGATTTATTTCTCTTGCTTGCTTCTGACAATAAAGTACGCAAAACACACGAAACACATAAATTAACAACTCAACTCATTAGGCCTCTGTTAAGTTCGCGACTGGCTACTGTATACAACAGGGCAAACTATAGACTTCCAAGACTTAAGCGGCCGCTGAACAAACAGGGTTCGTTTGATGACTGGGCTGCGTGTCGGGCGTGACTGTCACGTGACAACTGGCCGGTGGTCACGTGACTGACTCACACGATTGTAATCAGTCATCGGTCGTCGGCGAATCAAAAACTCATTAGTCTACGACGTTGTCCCGAGTCGCACGATCGCTCATCGGACGATGACATCCAACACACTTCGACTTCGACCATCATCATGTCAGGCTGCTGAATCTTCCTGCATCTTCTGTCTCTGACCGTTTGATGCTGATGATCTCAGGCTACAGTAGGCCTACGCGTATTGTCAGTGTTTGAATTACCGGGGGGGGGTTAAGGGGTTAAACCCCCAACTGTTTTCTCAACCCCCTAACAAATTAGACCCCCTGTCAAATTATGTACAGGGGGTCAGCTATATACTGTATACATACGATTTACATCACAATTTTTTCGGTCTCCGACCGTCGAAAAGTTCAACCCCCAGCCAATTTTTCGCAATTCAAACACTGCGTATTTTGACAGTTGTATTGCACTTGTATAGCACCTTATCATATTTAAGATTACCTCCCCTCCTAGTCAAGTTACCCTCCGATCAAATCATTTAGCGATATGCTAGCAGTTAGTTTATCGGAGAAGTTAGCACAGCAATAACGTGTTACGAAGATTGGCATCTCCGACACAGCAGCAGTAGCAGCACCAACTGTGTTGACTATCGAATGAGATATTGCAGAGAGGAAGTAGTGCCTGGTAATTTCCGGCAACTTACTGCAGTGTGACGTCGACTTGCAGCAACTGCTACAATGCTGCATTCGCACCGAGCATGGGCGTAGTTAGAAATATGAACAGGAGACGCAGAAAAAGTGCTTAAGGCGCAACCTGCCAGCAACACGTCCCTGGTTCAAACACTGTTTGCACTTACGACTCATACTGCACCCTAGTTAGCCTACTATCGTTTTCATTACGCGGCCGGTGTAGTGGAAAATTCGTCGCACCAGAAAATTATCCCCACACGCAGCAGTACAAATTAGGGTTAAGATTAAGGATAGAGTTGAATTTAGGGTTAGGGTTAGGGTTAGTTACATTATGACAATGTGGAAGTGGAAAGAATTTTCCAGGTGTGACAAATTTCCCACGACACCGGAAGTCGGACGCTGGACTTCGGATGTATGCGGTACGGTCGGCTCGTAACAGTGACAGCTGGGCTTCTTGTTAATTATTATCGCGACTGTTAACACGTATATGCAGTAAACTGCTTTTTCAAACGTAAGCCAACTGCAGTACTGTTAATGACCGACGTAGGCAACAACACGAACGTTTGGTAGGTTCGACGGTTTGCATGCGAGGGCCGTTGAACTTGCCACGCGCTGCACGCATAAAAAACCGCAATAAAAATTACAAAACAGTTGCAACAGATGGTGCAGGAGTAATACAGCGGCGATAAAACGCATTTACTCCGACGTAGGCCTACGCTGCTGTTATCAGCACGCGCGCCAATGCATCCTAAGCTGCAGAGCATTAAATTCTGGACGCTTGCTAAATACCTCGCATTGCGCCGTTTTGTCTGCCATTCTCCAAGCAGCTACAGGCGAATACAGCGATGACACAAGTATTGATCACAGAAGCGCGTTGCGGCCATTTTTGCCCAAGATCAGTCACAAAAATCACTTGCAGCATGCTATAATAAAAATTCGCATTTTCCTTATTACTATCCTTGTTATTTTGTACAAGACGGACTAAAACAAAAAAACGAAACACATTTATCACAGGAACGTAATATAAACCCTTAAGTACATCGTATTCTTGCCCTAAAACAGACTAATGGGAAAAGATGCACGAGTAGGCTTAGTAAAGCTTAGTAAAGCAAGCCATCGAAACGAAAGCAACACTAATTTCCAGTGAATTTATGACAAAGATAACATCAAAATGGTAGCGTTTTGCTGCTGTGCCGGGGCTTGCAGGTTTAATGTCACGACTTCACGCAAGTAAATATACACGTACACTGATGACGTCATCAAAGCTGTCAAACATAGGCCTAGACGCTTATAACAAATATGGCGACGACTCTATGTTGGCTTCTCACAAATACGTTACTTCAAACGCCAACATTTTGAGGTTTGCGATGTGTCGTTAAAATGACCTTAAATATCTGTTAAAATTTCTTATAAACTTCTTATATACCAATGTTCAAACAGACAGCAACAACGGATAACACGATCTAAGTAACTTCATAGAATGAGTACTGATGTCATAGAAAAAAACGCAGAGCAATGACTAACGCATTTACTGCCAGTAACTGGCATACATAATATGAAACAGATAATAATAATTTAAGCAAACACCTGCACAATATTGAACAAAAGTGAACCAATCTTAATATGCTTAATTACAAAGTAAATGTCACACACGTCGTGACATCTTAATTGTAAAATTACCTTAATCTCAGTAATTATTAATTAATCACACGATTAAACTGTTTCTGCAGACACAGTTAGTTACATATAAACAACATCAGATAAATCCAGTAAAATGGCCATTCAAAGTAAAATATCTCAAGCGTTCAAAAATCTTGAGCTAAGAACAAGTTCAAGACATCCAGAAAGAAAGAAACAGACAGACACAAAGAGACACAATGTAGCATCCTTGAAGTTTAGAGAGCGCCACAGCATAGTGCACAGTGCAAACAACTGAGTAACGGCAAAATTCAGTAATTAGAATAATTATACAAATTGTGCTAAGTTTAAATGACAATCATTAACATGATGCAGCTGTACAAGAGTAGGTTAGAACCCAAACTCCACTAATTTGACTTGTTGTTAAAATACAACAAGTCTTACAACAGAAGACTGCTGCTGCACAACATCGACATGCAGGGTGGGCCAAAAATGGCACCATTTATTGTACACTTCATAACTTCACAATTTATTAACCGATTTTCAAAATTCTGTCATTGTCAGTATCAGGAAACAATTTGTAATGAAACTGTCACCATAAATCCCACCACACCTCAAGTGTGTCGCTACACTACCTCGTGAAATGTCAGATGACACACTCAAGCCGGCGACGCCACTGACCAGTTGCGTGATCAACGTTGATCGAGCCCGGCATGTGGTTCCCAAACAACCCAAACTTAAATCCGGCCAATTACGCTGTTCATAATCGGGATGCCCTTCAACAGATGGCCTATCAATGTTGACGATTCACCACAGTCAGCCAACTATAGAGAGCCATCGTCGCTGTGTGGGGCAAAGTGCTGTAGCGTTTGGTTGATCGCACCGTTGGTCAGTGGGGTCGCCAGCTTCAATGCGTTGTCCAGCAGCAAGACGGACACATTGAACATTTGATGTGAAAACTGTGAGATGTGATTTTTTAGACAATAACTGATACAACAAACATGTTGTTTTTGTTATTAATTTCTTAAAATGTGTTGTTACAAAAGTTGTCTTGTTTTTTATTGTTATTCTTAAGACACTGACATTTTACGAAGTAGTGTAGTGACATACTTTGGGTGTGATGGGATTTATAGTGAGTGTTTTATTGCAAATTGTCTCTTAATACTGTCAGTGAAAAAAATTTGAAAATCAGTTAATATTTGGTGAAATTATGACTTGGACTTGGTTCATCCTGCATCCTGTATGCACAGGGCCACACGTTGACGCCACGTCTGTCTGTCTTGAGCTGATGCTTCAACTTCCTCCAAGGTGAGTCCCATTCTTTGAAGGTCCTTCTTTGCTACACCTTTCCAGCTTGTCCTTGGCCTGCCAGGTTTTCTCTTGAAATTATGAGGCGTACAAAAAGGTGCCATTTTTGGCCCACCCTGTAGACATGTCAAGATGTTGTCAACTTATCGTTGCAAGCCTTCAAGCAAATCAAAGCGAGTGGAGTCTGAGCCATAGTCTGCAGGGCACTAGTTAGTCGACGTAGTTAACAGAACGTACTGAATGCAATCCCCAGATCCCAAATTCTGGGACCGGATTCCGGCCGTTTTTGCTATCCCACGATTAGCAGAGTCTTAATTATGGTATTTCAGGATTACAAAAAAATTGTTAAAATACTTTTTTGACTGTTATAAATAATAAAATACCAATTATAGCATCTAATGAAATATTTCATGTGTGCAAAACTCCTTGCTGTGAACCATAAGTCACATTTCAACAGTTAAAGTCACTCCCAATCCCCGATGGTTTATTTATTTTTCGTATCATGCATTTTATGCATGAAATAAGTCTAGTAGGGCTACTACAGGGATACTAAATAACGATCACTTTTTAAACCTAATCCCGAAAATGAGATCTCAGAATTACAAATTTCTTAATTTCAGATCCTGGGATTGAGAAATCAATTCCGGGATTGCTGGGGGTGTTGACAGTCAGTATCCACGCAAGAGATTCTCGTCGTCATTGTCGCTGGCTGTCATCGAAGCAGCTGAACGTCCGCCGGGGGCAGCACGGCTCTTCTCCTTGAGTCGTGAGCTGAGCAGTATGTGCTGCAGCACGCCAACTCGGATGTCCATCTGTGTACACTCCTGACGCAGCAATTCCATCACCTGGCGAATGCGAGCTAATGGAGCTACACATCAACAGACACATCCCACACACACGCCGCAATCAACACAGTTGCCCTTACCTCCTTTTTGTTTTATTATGCAGCCTTGGGAATAGGAAAAGCAAAAAACATAAAAAAGTGTGTATGGATAATGCCACTTCATGGATGGGACAAAGCCTGAAAATGCAATCCGGAACGTGGACAACAGATTGGTGTGAATAACGATGATACATAGTGCATCCTAGCCTCAAAACCAGGATGCCTAAAAGCAAAGCAAAGTAAGGCAAGAAAACGCCTAGTATGTCTTACATCCACTAGTTCGTCTGTCCGTTCCTCATATCTATATATGCACAGGTTCTGATTCGAAAAATAAAAAAGTGTGAAAAACAAAAATTAAATTAAGTTAGACCGTACTGGCTAAAATGCTTAACTGGCAGTTTCCCTTCAGTTTTAGCTGATGTGAACGTTTCTCAGCGACGGAGTAACCAGTGTGCAAATTTTCAGTTCAAAAGATCAAAAGTTACAGCTCTAACTGGACAGCTGCATAACATGTCAACACTGGACTGACACACTTTTCTAGTTTTTATGCTAACTAATGTAGACCAATTTTAATAATTCTTAGACTGCTGCATTCAACAATGTCTGTGAAGGAAGCTGACATAAAATGTAAAACGTTCAGTGTATATGTCTTTAAATCTAATGCCGAGATATCTCACAAAGTGAATTTTTAATATTTAACTACAACTTCAGTCTTTATTACACAATACACATCCTCATGCAAAATGTAGCAATTCAGTACTATCACTTAAAATGCCATGCATTCAAAGCAATGTTGATGCGATTTAAATCAAGTCATTGATTCAAATCATTGATTTAAATCATGATTTAAAAAGTCTGACAAATTGCAGCCCCATAAATATTCACAAACATTAGAATTCATGCATCACCAGGTTAAAATTGTAATTAGTTCTTTGCCAGGCTGCTATAAAAAATAACATGTATTTTTTTAAAAAAGAAACTCTAATCAAGGCCAATTACTGTCATCCACAAACTAACAGATAAAAGTAACACATTGTTTACCACAGATGGCATAAAATGGTGTAAAAAACTAATAAAAATCAAAAAATCGATTTAAATTTTAAAAAATCTGATTTAAATAAAAAAAATCGATGCTTTCGATTTTTATTTAAAAAACCGTGATTTTTATCAACCCTGATTCAAAGCATTTATAAACACACTTAAGCTATGTAGTAATATGCTGTGGTATTTCGCACGTACCACCATCTGTCATGGTGCTCCCTCGGTCCTCCATTTCTTGCTTAATATGATCCAATTCATCTGAGATCTATTACAGACATTAGCAGAATGAGGCTATAGATTTGCACATACACAGTAAAATAGTAATTTATGTAAAAAAATGATATTTATCAGACATCAGTAATATACCATAAGATACCACTGGTTCAAACAAAAAATATGGACCAACAACAACAACTTTCAATTTTTTAATCAGCCAACTTTACTGGAGTTAAGCCAGGTAATCAAAAGTAAACTATGAGAATTTTTGGCCAAAACACTCAACACAGGCCAGATTTTTACCAGACATTTAACGATGACTCTGGTTTCTGTCAGTTTCATGACTAAGCTGATGTTGTCCTAGAAATAGCCTAAGCATATGTTAAACTATGATTTAAAGCGGGAAAAACAAGTGTTAAATAAACTCATACAAAGTCTTATTTCATGCTGGCCAACGGTCGTGTAGCCTGTATGGTGGTTCGTTTGGTCCCATATGACTGCACCCACGGGACAGGCCCACCAGTGCGTTATCCCACTCCAGACAATATGATGGACATAGGCAGTATGATTCCATGCGTGGAATAATGCTTGTTATTTGGGCCACGCTAAACCTATCTATGATAATGATGATGACGATGAGATTGCAATAACCTCGGCGAGGGTTCGCGAGCGTTCTGACACGCCACCGCTGGCCTGCCTGTACTGCTCTTTCGTCTCTGCCAGACGGTCCTGTGCCATGCGAAAGTTGGCGAGCGGCTGTTCAAGGTGGTTGTTGAGGTAGTTCTCACGTGAAGTGATCTTCTCCAGAGTCCGGTTGATGTCATCGTGAAGTCGTGTGAGCTGAGATGACGTCTCTTTCAGCGCTTCCTCGATGTTCTTCTGATGTGAATGCATCTCGTCTACGTGACCACGCCAGTCCTGCCCATACAGGTGTCACATCACACTGCCATCCATGCATTACTGCCTGCTGACTTGTCTTCACTGACTAACACAGACGACAACAGTTACAAGTTTTATAACAACAATAACCTAGCTTATACAGCGCTAGTATGTAAAAAACCTCAGAAGTGCTGGAACACTTAAATATCTGATGGAAATAGTCACTTTGATCTAGATTTGCATAATTAACATTGTCAGTGCTCACAGAGTTCCAGACAGTGGGTGCAGTGCAGCAGTAGGTTCAGTCTATTATTATTACTAGAAGCACCCCGAGGGAGTTTACCGTTATGAAGCACCACACGGTGTGCTAAGCTGACGGGCTTGGCAGAATCAGCGGGGAAAGAAGACCTGGCAACTCAACTCCTGCCCCCTCAGGCTGCCCATGGGAGCAGGTGGGGGGCAACGCAGGGGCATGTACCTAAGGCCCAAGAACTCAAACGCCGAGTCGGGGTCCGCGACCACGCAACAGGGAAGGCGTTAGAGGGAACTGACAGACAGACAAACAGACAAACAGACAGACAACCAGACTTTCCGTGCATTATAATAAGACTATTGATATTATTACGATCGCTTGATCATTAAACTGATTACTTAAGTAAAATTAAACAAGACTCAATGAAACTAACTCAAACAGTCAAACAAACCTTTAATAATAAAACTAAAATTCCAAAAAAATGTTACAATGTTCATCATCCATAAACTACACTGTGTCTCAAAAAAAAGCATGTGACTACATTTTTTGCAATAACTGGAACAATGAATGTCCGATTATAATAATTTTTGGCACACTTATTAATGAGACTATATGTCATCG
>Ga0056128_1005013_pt1 | contig 16620 bp, 10 predicted proteins | sample WorMetLIZISLAND2_FD_71113 | JGI IMG/M metagenome (GOLD analysis project Ga0056128, IMG submission 71113) | Marine gutless worms symbiont microbial communities from Max Planck institute for Marine Microbiology, Germany - Olavius geniculatus... ... | reverse complement strand
TGTCGCTATCTTCATCGATTCCAGAGATATTCGCGGTCAAACTCGAAAGTTGTCGTAAAACGTACTAAATTTTGGACGTTTTTTGCCCTCCCAAATTTTAAGGGGGGCGGTGCCCCCAAATTTTGTACTTGCATTAACACCCCAACCTAGAGGCGCGTCAAGTGCCAAAGTTTCGTCGGGCTACACCCCCTAACTCCAAAGTTATAAGTGCTCCTTTATTGCATTTTAAGCCAATTTTTGATTCTCCTTTGAAAAAAGTTGTAAAGGGGGCCCCCGCCCCTGGTGGGGGGTGCGCTAGTAAGACTTGGTCATTCTCTAGCGTGTGTAAAAATTTGGGGGCGCAGAACTCCCTAGGGGCCGAAATATGGTCTTCCGAAAAATGCGCTTTTGGTGGGTACAATTCCACATCTAGATCTCCAAGGTTACTGGACCAAACTTCGCCGGACTTGTTTCGCCTAACGCAGGAGGAATCACGGTAGAAATATTTATCCGATTTTTAATATCTTCATCCATTTCAGAGATATTCGCCACCAAACTTCAAAGTCGTCCGAAATTGGGCTAAATTTTGCATGTTTTTGGCCCCTGAAATTTTTTTGGGGAAGGCCCCTGAAATTTTGGACCAGCATTATAAAATTGGGCCTAGTACTGACCATTGTGCAAAATTTCACGCCAGTCAGCCCACGCATCTCGGAGATCTCACGTTGACAAAAAAATTTTTTAAAAACATCTGGGCTAAAACTTAAGCCCGCTCCACAAGCTATCGCTTCCGGGCGGACTAAAAAAGGAATGACAACTGAATAGAGTTCTGTTTGACATTTTTACTTCACAGAGCCAGTAACAGGACAGACAGTTCACTAAATCACCAAAATACTGCTGCAGTCCTTCACAGCATGCAGTGAAATTAACCCAGTTTGTAGTATTAACTAAACAACATGCATAGATGGAGATGATATTGACCGTTGAATATCAGCACCGGGAAGACTGTTGTAAACTGTCATCATATCAACAGCTTCTGCTGCTTGCCAACCATTTGTAGTAAACCTGCCAGTGATGTAAAAGCAACAAACACTCTTAGAACGACAGCTACAGTACCATGTTACCAAACAAAAATAGCCATTAAAACGATTCTGTTTGATACCTGCTGAAAAATGCCACATTACTGGTGAATCACCTTTTCTACAATTGTGGCTGTGAAATTAAGGTAACAGCAATGACAATGGTATTAGAACAACTCAGAACAAACATATAACAATTTTGGCCACAGTGCAGGTTCAGTTAAATGGTGATCATCCCAAAAGTTTGGACATTGCGTGAAAAATTACTTCAAGGCAAAAAGCTTCCAAGATGCCTAACCAATAATGCCAGGAAAGATTTAGTCAGTTAAATGCAATTCATGATCTATTCGTTTAAGTGCATAGCACGAGTTAAGCAAAAACAAAAGAACTAAAATCATGTCACAAGAACTACACATCTCCCCAATAAACATTAGCTTTGATTAGTTGCAGCACTCACCAACATTAAGACAACATAAATAAGATCAATAAAGATTTTTACAGCCCAGGTAGAAATAATTAAAACATATTTATTAAAACATTATACCTAGCTTTCTGTGAGTCCAGTGACTGGCAGTGTTGAACGCCCGCTAGACCACAGCCTCGAGCCTCCAGGTTGGAAATCATTACTTTACCAAATCTGTCATTCATGTTTACCTACAACACCAAGCCAATCAAACCTGTTACACAGTATATAACACTATCCGCAGTTAACAAATAAGTACAAATACAAATTATAGCATATCTCTAGTGTTCACTTTTTTCTTTGTGCACAAACTAAGAATCATAAATTTCTTAATTGCTTGCAACCATTTTTGCATGTCTAGCAGTACAATCATTGGCTACTCAGCTTAAGTAACAATTAATTAATCATTAACTATAAAAATAACTACATAAAAAAATTTTCATGTAAAATGCAGATATATTACAGTACTAAACACCTGCTCATAGTTAACAAAGAAGACACTTGAAAAGTTGTCAGCAATCCACTTGACAAGTGCTGTTGACTGTTCAGCTGACATGTAGACAAGAACACACTCTGCTATGAAAACTGCTGGTAGCTGACGATCCACGCCACAAGCATCCAACTTTGCCGACAGCTGAGCAGTGTCACGCAAATCACACGCAACCAAGTGGTAGATGTCGGAGTGAATATCTGTTCGACTAAATGTAGCATCTTTACCTAAACAAAATCAACAATTCAACACTTTTGTGTTGATTAATTACTACAAGTAGTAGTAGTTAACATTATACCTAGCTTGGTATTCGTCAAAGCAACAACAGGACAAAAGGGCCTACAAATGCTAAACAACATTACCAGCAAAGATTATGCAAACATAAAGCAAAAAGCCAAAGACAGGAGCAGCTGGCATAGGTAAGAGGTTGTCAAAAACCTGCCATTTGGCCAAAAACCAAAGATAGAGTAAAGAAAAAAGAATAATTTTAGAAATTTTTAGAATGTTTCCAAAATAATAAGTGCAGTATATACACAAATAAAATGCATAAACAGATTTGCAATTGCATCAGTAAAACTTAACTTTCCTGGTTATTGGCCCACGGATATGGAACAACCTGCCAGACAATTTAACATCTGCCGAGTCATTATTCAGCTTCAGCCATTGACTAACAAGAAACCCAGCTGTCGCTAGGATAGCCAACTGCACTGGTTGTCAGTGACCTTCAAGGTCATCCAAGGTTGATAATTTTCATTTCATTTGAAAGCCAATATGCCACTTCCTATTAGTGGTTAATAATAACTTTGGCCGTATCTCTCACCATTTCCGAGATATGGTTACTCTCTGTTAAAAACTCACATTTTTCCTAGCCACCTTCAACCCCAAATTTGAAAATGTTTCCCTTGCACTAGATTGCTGACATTTTGTATGCCTACTGCCTAGGTTTAAGACACATAACCAATTATTCATGTAAAAAATTTTCCACTAAGACCTACCCATTGGCCAGGGTACAGATGACAATGAACAGACAGACAGACAATGACAACCATACTATAAGCTCAACTGTTAACTTAAGTACGATCGACTAAAAACTTACCTGTTCACAAAGACCTTTTATAGCCTTTTTCCTGTACTGACTATATCTATACATCTAATGGACCTAGCAGTGATTGTATTGCTTAGACTACTTTAAAAATCCTGGATTGATTGACAAGACTGTAATTTGATTAACTTCAATACAGCATATCATTAGTTTAGTACACTAACCTGGTGCCTGAATTTTCTCTAAAAGCTGCTTGCGTGATCTGATTTGGTACAGTTTCTTTGCTGTTACCTCAGCAAAGTCTACTTCGACCCACGCTCTCTTTGAACACTTTTGCTCATCAACTAAATTCCAGTACCACGTGTCAGAACCAGCTCCAAGATTTATCACCTGGCATTCACCTTTTGTCATCTAAATACAACAAAAGTATACAGCCATAATAATAACGAGACCCTTATCATAATGAAGAAGAAAAAGGAAGAATTTTTCGAATAGACAGCCAGGTCCACTGTGTGGGAGATGATCACCTTTTTTCAGCACTTTGAGTTGGCAAGAGCATACAACCCATGTCGGCCAGATGGCCTGCTTTAACAGCCTTTAACCAACTAAGTCAGTATGCCAGCAATCCTGGTAACAGGGTCTACTGTTATGCAGACCTTACCGTTTCTTCCTTAATGATGACCATAACCATCACCAGCACTTATCTTGCCTACCCAAGAAAAGATGGCCAAGCTGAGTTGGCCTGAGTGGCATGGTCGAATTGGTCGAATACAAAGACGGTATCCCAGTGAACAATCATCCATCTCAGTACTAACCCATCTCAACACTGAGTAACTTTGTAGATACGACCAACAATGTTACTGCAAGGCGAAGCCACCAGTTTGATCATCACGATAATGCACATGCTGTTGATGCAATAAATAAAGTATGCATACTGCATTTATTACCAAGAAATAAACAACCACAGTAGATTATAAGTCACTGCCTTCATGGGGCTAAATTACAATACTCAGCACAAATGTGTTTACTCCATAAGATCATTCAGTTAAGGGCTAAAAAAGCAGATAACAGATACATGTATGAATAAAGTAAAATCGAAAAAAATATCAAGATAAATCATCCTCAAACATTATTAAAAAAAAACAGATAGCAGTGCCAGTAATTGTCAGGTACAGTACTCTATTCTGACAGATGCGATTCCGACAGCTGCCATGTCCAGCAATGGCCCAGCGACTGATGACCTTGGCCATAGCTTCACAAATTGCCAATATATATTCTAAACTCAGAGATTCACAAGATTACGCAGCCTACAGAACATCCCCACAGCATAATCTATCATCTCACCTTCTGCTTTTCAAAACTGCAACCAACACTAATACTGACCTCTAGGAATTGGCGTACAAGACCTTGTACACCCTTTACTCTAGCATAGTAGCCACGGCTAATTTCTGGAGGTTTGCGTTCACTCGCTTTAGTGACAAACTGTATGTACGGGTCAGTCCAGTATCCAAGTTGTACAGCGGATCGCTTGCAAGATGCAGCATCCTCGTTTGTCGCCCGGATCGCTTCATCACTTGCAGACATACTGTTCACGACATCAATGTCATTAATTACTCTAATGTAACAGACCTAAAATGTATATAAATTAACTCCGATGAAATGAATCACGCGAGTCAGCAGAAATTAATTGTACAATTACAATTTACAATGTTTACAAAAAAACGGAAACAGCAAAGTGTGATATCTAAAACTGGAGGAAAGATACTAATTAATCAAGAGCAGTAAGTAAACATAGCTAGTCTTCAGTTCTTCTACCACGTCAATGAGACGCGAATAGTGAGACTAATATTTGAATAAAGGCAAATTTGCGGCTTCCGTTAAGCGTAAAAAAACCGAAAGTGCTTCAGCTTCAAGGGGGCTTTGCCCCCTGACCCCCTGACCAGGGGCTCTGCCCCTGGACCCCGCTGGGGGCTCTGCCCCCAGACCTTCGTTATAGGATCACGCTACCGCGCTCGCCATGCGGTCGTGCCCCCCTCAGATGTTGCAGCCTAGAAACGCCACTCGTTTGTATGGGGTCCAATTTGGTAGGCTACCATGTGGTAGCTGTAGATCGTCTGTCACGATGTGTCTGTATATGTCGTCCATCCAAATCCAATCCATGTGTCTGTGTGTCAGGCATGTAGGCTATTGACTGAAAACGCTGCGAGATAGGGCCTAGGTTGCTATTGATCACTAATCAGGAACAGGCACGTCGAGAGCCACAGCGGGGCCCGGGGAAATAATCTTGCGGCCCCCCAAACATTATCGCGGGGCCCCTTCTGTGGAGAAATTTTTTGAATTTTTTTTTCAAAATGGTACATTCTGGTGTACTTTATATTTCTGAGCGACGACGGGGCCCCCAAACGTCGCGAGGCCCGGGGTAGCTTACCCCCTACCCCACCCTCTCGACGGGCCTGATCAGGAGGTCGCATATTGCCTATCAGACGACATGAAAATCATCGACCTTGGATGACCTTAAAGGTCAGTACTGCAATTAGGCTGTCTAGCGCGTCTTCCCTAACAACAGCACAGCTGGGCCTCTTGTCTGGTAAGACGTACCGTTTAGCCACAATGCATGCGTTACAGAGGACGACAGACTGATGACACATCCTACCCAAGGCTCCATCCAACGGTAGGCCAAAATTGATGATTGAAGCCAGCCACGTCAGACCGATATAGGCCTAATGTATTAATGCACGAACACCGCTATAGAAGCAGCACAGCCACGTGCGTTGTCCGGCAAGTGATCTATTGCTACGCTATTGGACCCGCGGTCATTACGTGGGCGGTTTCGATTGATATTGATGCTGATGCCATAGCAACGACGATCATACGTCATGACCACCTAACAGCTGCTGTAGCACTGCAGAGGCGAAGACAGAAATAAATTCAGAAAAATACCGTGCCCTGGCGATATTGTAGGCCTACAAAACTGCAAATATTTCTCAAATGTTATCTCGAATTCGTTGAAGCTCGGAGTTTTCATATTTCAAAAACTAAATGAATGGCGCAGTTTTTAACTAATTCATGGCGTGGTTCTCATCCTCATGTATTTTAACATACCTTGTACTATACGTTATCTCGTAGTAACAAAGGTTTTTACCTTCTTACATGAGTTTCTTAGTCTCTGAATTTGAATTATTTGCGACCTTATACTATGTTACTACTTTAAATTCTAAGGTGTAAGATTGAAATCAATGTACAATGCAAAAAATGTTATTAACACACCGTTTACTGCGCCGACGACAAGAACGGGAGCGCTAGCATCTGCTAGAGATAACTAGCAACATGACAAACATATACTACAGTTTTCACGCAGCATGCAGCAATAAATACAATTTTTGACATCAGGACACAACACCAGTGGTTAAATTAAGGGAAACCACAGCGAGGGCTCAAACTCTCTGCTTCGACTTTGCCTACATGTAGGGCCTCCTTGCTAGACGCTGGGCCTACTCTGCCCAATGCTTGACCAAGTTTATAACAGTCACGCCAGTATTAAAATTTCATAGTACAATGCTCGATTTGTGGCTTTCAACTGATTCTTTTGTGATTCATTTGTGTCGGAAGTGTTATCGATAAACATCACATTTTTCTTCCACAAAATTCATTTTTCGGCCACGGCTCCGCCTTGGACCCTACTGGGGAGCTCACGACGCTCCCCCAGACCATCTAGTCTGACGGGGAGCAGCATACCCCCTCCCCACTGTCTACTCTTCTCAAAAACTCAACGCTTAAAAAATGCTCTCGGCGCCTTGGGCGCTTGAGACTTGCCCCGCAAACTCCACCTCCCCCTAGCACAGAGCCACTTTAACCACTGCACAAGACTACATATTAAACACTATTAAACAGTACGAAATCGTGACAACTTTACAGAAGCAACAAGAGTTTTTCTGCACTTAAAAAACACAAACTTCCTATGTTTTACGCCGTACAAAATAATTATGTGCCTACGTTTGCAACGCGTACGAAAATATAATGCTTAACAACGTCTGCTGAAACGAACCCGGACAGATCATAATGCATAACAATCAACGTGTGAACAGTGACGATAGTCAATGGGCCTACACGACAAAGCCACGACGTGCATTGCAATTAAATTGCAATGTACAGCAAGCTAACAGCAAGCAGTAGTAGGCCTAGGCCAACAGTAATGAACTAGCGATGGAAACAACGACTGGAAATATCACAATGTCAATAATACACTGTGTCTCAAAAAAAATCCCTGACATTTTAGACTGTAACTTGAAAACCAATTATCAGATTTTAGTAATTTTTGGTACAAACATTTTGGACACAACTTGCCATCAAATGACTGTTCAGTTTCCCACCTTACCCAATGTATGCTTCTGTACTACCTACAGAAAGCAGATCAAGCGAAATATGCGTTAAAAGCAGATTTTAGCAGATTTTAATAATATTTGGCAGAAATATTTCGTACACAACTGGCTATTAAAAAAGTGTTTTAGTTTTCACCTCACCCAACGTCTGCTTGTGCACTACCTGGGGAAAGCAGGCCATGTATAATACGTGTTAAAATGAATGAAAAAAACGTCCATAAATTCCATCTATCCTAATCTGTGGGCCCCAACAGCCAGTCTATTACTAGGTTTGACTGTCATGCCGCAGTGTGTCTACAAGATAAAGTTTAGGAATGTTTGTGAAGTCAAGAAGCGACTGGTACAGCCTTAATTAGTCTGGAGCAGAACATTATCGATACTGCTGTCAATGAATGGAGAAAGCGTCTCTTTGCTTGTGTTCACATAGTGGGCCAACACTTCAAGCAATTTTACTACAGGCAATTGAAAAATGGACAACTAGATAAAATGTCAGCCACAGTGTCAAAAATGTGAAAAAAATATGTTTTTACATGAAACTGAATGGTCATTTGATGGCAAGTTGTGTCAGGAATATTTGTACCAAAAATTATCAAAATCCGATAATTGGTTTTCAAGTTACAGTCAAAAATGTCGGGGACGTTTTTTGAGACACAGTGTATAATAGTAATAACAGCGAACAGACACTTACACCAATAGACGAAACCAAGTAACAAAGCAACTTTTTGATTTGAGTTCAATCAATCACTGTTAATCTGAGTTTGCACGATTCACTAGGAGGACAATTAAAACAATGTTTGCCAAATAAATGTAATACAACCTATCAGGCTATCAGTGTCAGTGAACCAACAGAAATAACGTCTCTTGCTAAAATCTGGAAAGATTGGCCCACAAATGACGTGCAACGTGTCGAGTGGGACGCTCGCTAAACTTCCTTACTCATGGACTTGATATCAAAATTATTCAAACTGTGCACCATGTAACTGCGAAAAAAACTTGATTTGAATATCAAATGCATAGACAAAACAAACAGATGTGTAAGATGGTTTTAGCTTTTCTTCAGCTTTTAGCCGACCGTACTAACGACTGTGCTTATAGTACGATGTGTCGTCCGTCTGTCTGTCGTCTGTAACTCAGTATTAGCCAAGTCGCTATCTGCAGCGATGCAATTTGCATGCAAGGTTTCCACTAGTACCTGTTCATAAAAACTGAAAAAAACAGTTTCTTGCCTACTTACTGTACAATCTCAAAGATCAAATAAGTAAATAACACATTAAATGTAGTGACTTGCATGGTGACGGGCAGAGTATGAGTAGCAGACATCTATTGTCTACTACTATCACGGTCGGCTTCCCCTAGCGACAGCTGGGCATTGCTTTATTCTGTGTACCGATTTTCAGTGGGACTGTTCAAAGAGCTGCAGGTCTGCTGGACTTCAAGTCCATCCACTGTGCTAGTGAGTAGTGACGTCAATGCCGCACAATGTCTGTGGTGGTAAGTCTTTGCAGCGTCAGTGAGATCATCGCAGTGACTAGAACTCTGACAGTGAGCTGCTGATGAGGCAGCATGACTGGACCGCTATTGCCCAGAGCTGCACCAGCCTTCACTGCAAACATCATAAACATAGATTGAGATCATCACCATCATCACCATCAAGTTTCGACACTACTTTTGAAGTAAATTTTTAACGTCGTGCGCTATATAAATTCACGTTTTACTTACTTACTTCCTTTGAACAGTATCAGTAAGGCAGGACTCAAATTCTCCAAATTTTTAATAATATGCACAAAAATAATAACTGCCAGTAACAATAATGGCAGTGAATTCTATGCGTTCAAGTATCACTTGCTGATTCATATAAGTGTATTTCACGGTCATGCTTGCACTGTCTATCTCTAGCGCTATGTCAGCAGTGGTATAATGGCTTGATAACTCCACGGGCACGGGCACAATGAAACGTGACCAAACTAACGACACAAACAGTGTAGGCTACATGACCATCAGTCAACCGCCATGAAATAGATGCATGTTGAACCGCTGTCTGAAGTGTATAAGTTCACTTAACACTTACTCATCCGACTCCAGAGAGTGATTAAACATAAGCTTACAATAATAAAAAAAAACAACCTCATACATACGTTCAGGTGTGTGAAAGACGAAGTCACTGGAACTGTAGTTGGAGCAGCCGAGCTCGTTGCACACACGCATTCTCAGCTGGTACTCAGTCTCCGGCTCCAGTCCATGCAGTTCGAAGTAGTCAAGCGGCTCTCGTGAGGTGGTTTTCAACTCAGTAGTCCAGTCAGAATCTATCGGCACGAACTTTGTGCTATTCCGCTTCACCTGAAAACACATCATCTTGTCTACAGATATGACGTAGGATGGTGCAAAAAACCAGTGACGCTTCACAAAAGTTCCACAGAAACAGATACGCTCTCAGATGTCAACACGTATTACATTATCTAGTCAATCAAGCCAGTATGAATTCATTGTTGTAAACGGCTGAACTATGACTTTGGCATTTCACAAGGTAATGTAGCAACAATATTAACGTGAGGTGGGTAAAACAACAGTCGTTTATGTAGTTTCTTTCCGATATTACATGCCGAACTTATTGAAATTGGCCAATGTTTCACGGAGTTATTTTTTAAAAATTGTCACGTTTCGTGAGACATGGCGCATGCTAATTTAGCCAATGGTGAATTCTGTTACATAATACAGTCTAGATTGTAATAAAACGTATACTTACGCGTTTATACTGAAATTCGTACTTGATGAGTGGGAGTCCACCAGAACTGACCATTTCCCACTGGACTTTGTAGACAGACGATGACTCAGCCAGTCGTGAAGACGTGATCACTACAGCGTACGGCTGGCCTAACACAAACATGTTACATGATGCAACAACACAGAATGATAACACAGTTTATATAAACCCTGTTACACAGACCTCCACTCAAGAAATAATAGGATAACTGTAATAACAATCGACAAATTTTCTACTACATGTTTTTGACTACGTCTGCAGTGAAATTACAACCTTGCAAATATGCAGACATGATGCAATTTTAGTACTGCTTCAGAAGATGACGCTGGTGGACAACAGATTGGCCTAGTACATCCAATCAAACAACACTGTTGCAGCAATACCATAGCTTCTACCCTGGAAGACAGTACTAAACTGCTGCAGAAAAGGAAAAAGTAGACAGGTTAAACGAAAACAAAAAGTAGTAAGTAATACGCCAACAGCTTACTAAGTGATTTGGTTTTAACTCGAAGTTGTTCGTAGTTGCCAAATCCAACCTCGTTCTTTGCAGTTATACGCAGCAGATATGTGGTGCCAGGCTGAAGATCTTTGACAGTGACTCTGCTTCCTGCAAAACACAAATCCACAACAATCAACAGCCCTACCCACCCGCTACCAGTCACCTGGCATGGTTGAAACGATTGTCTGAGATCAGAAATGCCAAAAAGCTGAGCACTCACTATGCCAGTTGAGCTGGTCACTAGAAATTGGCGAGCTGATAATCGAAACAACGGAGAATCTAATACAATCTTAAACGTGCTGCAATGTAAGAAGTGTTCATTAAACAGAAAATACAACTAAACATAAGCTAAAATGCCAGAGTGACTTGCACAGAGCAGCAAGAGGGCTTCGAATATCAAGCTCATCAACCACGGCCACACGTTATTAACTACAAAACAGGTACCTGAAGCAGTGACGTCATGCCTGACGTCATCTCCATAGCGAACACGGTAGCCAATGACAGGCATGCCGCCATCTTCATCTGGTGGTTCAATAGTCAGCACCACTCCATCCGGCATGGACTCGGTCAACTCAACGGACTTCGGTGCATCTGGAACACCTACAGCAGCCAGAATGCACGTTCTGATCAATCAACTCATTCACTACTCACTATCAATAGGCTCATCATCATGGAGCAAGCCCCTGCTGGAGCGTAGCCATCTCCATGACTTGGCGCCAGAAAGCTCGGTTTTTTGCAGAGTGCTTAGCCACCCAGGGCCCAATGTTTTGTTGTGGGGGGTCCCACTCAATGGTGTGCAGCCATGTTTGTCCAGGACGACCACGCAGTCGTCCCCATTCCTTCGGCGGGTCATTGATCCAGCATTTAGAGCGCATACATGGCCCTCATCTGGATCAGAGCAAGTGATGTGGCTGAATAGCTTCAACCGCCTGGTCTTGATTGTCTGAGTGACAAGTGGTTGAGCTGAGCAGTGACGAATTTCACGATTGGTAAAATGAGCAGTAATAGGCTAGTGATAGTTTATTCATTAAACACTAAAATCCTACAAAGTGTGCAGAATAACACATACAGAAGAGACAAATGAACAAAGAATAATCAATAAAAAAATAAAAGTAAGAGATATAACCAATCATACAAGAAATCTGAGCTAACGTTCATGAGACACGCGAGAGCTTAATATGTTGTTCCTGTTCACAGATAATATCGGTTTATCTCCATCCATTTCGTCGCACTTCACTCTTCTGCGGCCAAAAATCGCACAAAATCCCTAAAATCCTCTATTTTCTAAGTTCAAGATCATGCAACGTCATCGATGTTGATACCATTAACAAGCACGTCATCATTGCTTGTTATAATATAGCCAAATTTTGCCAAAAAAAACAGGTCATTCAATGCCATCTTACCTTAGGTTACTGGTACAATAGCGTACCCACAACTTTAAACCTTCCTATAAAATCTAAGTTCCATTTTATAAATTCCAACAACTATTCCTAAAAATACCCAGTCTTTTCGTCTTTTAGTAGCTGTCAACATCGTAGTGCGGTAGTTATTAAAATATAGCCAAAAAGAAACCATAACCTTTTCTTATCCCCTTTTCAATAACTACAGCGAGTCCCATGTACATAAAGGTGCCCCATAATCGATCGCCGATGATCGATCTCATATTTTTTCATTAAGTTTCCATAAAAACTATATATCACCAAAATCCCCATTTGCCGTATTAATGAATGCGATATTTGGTATTTCTCAAAATTCGATCATTCTAATTCACGTACTTTGATGAAATGTGCGCTATTTTTCTGAAAGCCGCCACACCCCTTTTCGACCTCCTTAGTCAATGTTAGTCAACAGGCTTGCGTTTGCCCTCATTCTTCCCCTCGTTGGGGGGACCCCCTCATCCAGTGGCATGAAATTTTGTCACGAAATACTAGAGACATAAAGGTATCATATGGTGAAAACCTGAAGTCTCTATCTCACCTGGTCTTGAAACGGTACCGGGTCGTGACACCAGGATAGACGGACGGACAGACAGACCGACAGAATTATCATAGCTAATACGCGCTACGTAAAAATCACTACGTAAATAATGCACAATGAAAGGTGTCGACAATTTCACTAACAATAACTAGGATGATCTCACCTAACTATTGATATGATGACAGAAATTTGCAATGCATTCTGAAAACAAATCGAACCAACAAAAACAAAATTATGTCAAAAAACGCAAATTACATAACATGCTGTTTGCAAATAAAAACGTCTCTACACTAAAAGTAATGAATGATGAGTACAAACTTGCTCTTTGAAGGTTTACACGAAGTTCACTTCCTCCAAAAGCATTCCATGCTCGACAAGTGTAAAAGCCATAGATCCACGCCTGATCAATTTCTCGAACATAAACCTATCACAAGTTCATTATATAACATAATGTCTGTTTATTTCATTTTCAATGCCTATACACAAAAAGAAATAAAGTGAAATAAAATCACATATGCAAATATGCAAATATGTTACTAACAGATGACAAGAGTTCTTTTGTAATCACATTGCGATTGTATGGAATGGAATGCTGCAAAAATTACTTCTGACAACATTTAAGATTGTTACAACGTTTAAGATAATCTTAAAAAATAAAAAAAAACAGTGCATGTGCTCATACTCAGAAGTCGTGATGCTCCTCGATATAAATATTATCAAGTTCTGTGGAAGTAGCACTACTAAAAGTACTACCGGTAATACTACTTTCAACTTTCAACTAGTCAGTTTTCTGCAGACGTTAAGATGAGTTTGACAAAAGTAAACTTTTGCAATTTGTTTGAGTTGAACACAAGGCAGTAATGGCCAATTAATACTCTGCTTTACAGAGAAAGTATGGCATTTAATTCCACAACTGCACAGAAAATAACAACATCAAGCAGTGGTACCTGTAGATAAGACGCATTTGCTGTGTTAATGATGCGATAGGTATCATTGTTGACAATTTTTTGTCCAAATCGTGTCCACTCAATAGTAGCTAATGGTTCGGCCAGTGGAGAACAGCTGATGTTACGTGAAACGCCGGCCCATGTGAAAGCTTCACGGCTGTGATTGGCGGGAAACTGAGGCCCAACTGCAACACAATAACAAGCCAACCTTATTTCACTTTCACGCTCAGTGATTGTCAACAAAATTATAACGTACAGCACTACAATACATTTAGTAGCATATACAAGGAAAACTTAGAAGTGGTGTAGCAAGTGACGTTACAGGCTATCTGTCGTTCATGTTGCCCAATCAACATTTCTTGACTCTTCGAAACAAATACACATCCAGCAACTAAAATAGAGGAACAATATGAAAAAATAGGATGCAGCTATGCATAGTGAGAAGAAATGTGACTAAATGCTGACAAGCAATCAATCAATTTTATTATGCCAAAAGCCAGCAGCACAGACGTTTCATATTTGTTGCAGAAAAACGTAAACTCTACAAAAATATAAGCTATGCTAAGTATGGTATGCTTGTTATTAAATAAAAAAACAAAAGTTACCGAGAAATAAATAGACAATATTCGTTAAGTCAAAAAACCTCGATAATAAAATAAACATATATCACATGTATGCTGTACAGTAATGTCGTGTGATACTGGAGATACCTTGATAGCACTAAATTGTTGGCAACTAGGCCTACTGCACACAGCAGTGAGGAAGTTACAGCAAAGCAAATTTTTGCAATATAGTAGTGGTTGCACATCAGCGTATGTCTAAACAGCACAGACAAAAACAGACAGCAGAACAAGTGCGCTGATAGGCGACTGAAGTAAAAACGTGACACCAGATAGCAAAACGTTTCATATGCAGTTCCTGTATCACCACGATACCTGAGATAGTATCGTTATCATGGTTCAAATTTCATGTATCGACAACCATTTTGACAACCGCTACTGTACAGTATATGGCCAACAGACACCCTATACAATGACGAATCACGACTGATGAGTCTGCTCACAGTTGACAGTGAGAACTGCAGTACGCTGACTTTGACCGACATCATTGACAGCTGTACAGCTGTAGTTTGACGCATCGCCAGGCACCACGTGGTCTATACTCAGCTGCAGGGTATGCCGACCATCTTTCCTCAGCATTATTCTTCCTCCTTCCTAATCACATAACATAAGATGAGGTATTACAATAATTTCAATGCAACCATTATGAACAGCAGACATTATTATTATTATTATACTCGGTTTATAATGCACGTTAGGTCTCTCACAACGTGAAGAATCTCAAGTGCAGACAAGGTCGCATGTCAGTGGAGGAACGCACGACTGTATAGAGCAGTTTCAAGCCTAGATTTGAAGGTATCAGTAGATACAGTTATGTCAGAAATAACAGTTTTGGGCAGATTATTCCAGATTGTGGATGAAGCTAGGCAGAAAGCACTCGTAGAAAAGTTGAGAACTGCTGCACTGTACTACAGGATGTTGGTACCGCGAGGTCGTAGCTGTCTTAGAGTCTCGTAGAGACGAATGAGTTCTGACAAATACTGCATTACTGCGGTTGCTGAATTGTCAGGGCTTTGTAAGTGAGCAATGCGATTTTGTATTCAATCCTGTAACAAACAGGAAGCCAGAGTAGGTCGGCGAGTACCGGAGTGATATGATCACACCGATGCGTTTTTGAGACCAACCTGGCTAATGTATTTTGGACATGCTGGAGTTTCCGATGTTCACGGATGAAGAACCGTATAGGACTACATTGCAGTAGTCGAGTCTTCTGGCAACCATGGCACAAGTGATGGTCCTAGCAGTGTCATCAGATAGCAGTTTACGTATATGACGAAGAGCTTTGATATGATAATATGACGACTTGCAAATCTTGTTTACATGCTGGTCGAAGGAGATTGTACTGTCAATGAGAACACCAAGACTCTTGACACAGTCAGATGTCTTGATGTGGACCGTTCCAGTATCCAGTGTGTCGATCTGCTGCCCAGCCCGCTGACGTGAGGTCGTGTCGTGTACAACTGCTTCAGTCTTTTCGGGATTCAGGCACAGTCCGTTACAATCCAGCCAGTGGTGAAGTGCTTGGATGCACTGTGTTAAAGCTGGCAAGCTTCCATCTTTCAGTGCTATGTACAACTGTGTGACATCAGCGTACTGTGCGTGGTCAATCCCGAACGAACTGATTACGCTGGCAACAGGTGATATGTACAAGGTGAATAACAGCGACCCAAGAACAGAGCCTTGGGAAACTCCGTATTCGCAGTCAGTTCTGGGCGACTTTCCTGTCCAACATGCACGAACTGTGTTCTGCCAACAGCGTATGACGAAATCCAGTTCAGCGCTGGTCCAGATATACCAAAGGAATAGCGGAGACGGCAGAGCAAGGTGCTGATGTCAATAGTATCAAATGCAGCTGTAAGATCAAGTTAAACGAGTACAGTTCTGAATCCGTTGTCGGCTGTGGTGTACACATCGTTCAACAGTCTCAACAGCGCTGTCTCTGTAGAGTGGCCACGTCTGTAGGCAGACTGTAATCTGTTGTAATTTGGCGAGAGCTTCACATGTTCGGCCAGCCTTATCATAAACACACGTTCTACAATTTTTGAGATCGTATGGAAATTCAAAACAGGACGTTAATTGCTCAGCAGGTCTGCATCTAGTTCTTCCTTTTTAAGCAGAGGTGTCACTGACGCACACTTATACATTTCCGGAAACTTGCCTCCCTCGAACGACAGCGTGATCAGACGGGTGATAAGTTCAGCGAACATTTCAGGGCATGACTTCAGTGCCCTCGTGGGAATCTTGTCAAGAGGCGATGACTTCGAAGACAGTTAATGTTTTTTTGAAAGTCGGCGGTCGAATATTGGTGAACACACTTCCATTATGTCTAGCATCGGACTGCAGTGGGTCAGAATGCAGACAGCGAATCCGTTGTTTAACGGTTGTCT
>Ga0056128_1005011_pt1 | contig 16623 bp, 9 predicted proteins | sample WorMetLIZISLAND2_FD_71113 | JGI IMG/M metagenome (GOLD analysis project Ga0056128, IMG submission 71113) | Marine gutless worms symbiont microbial communities from Max Planck institute for Marine Microbiology, Germany - Olavius geniculatus... ... | reverse complement strand
AGCAAACGTCCAGCAAATTTCCGGCAAATGTATTCAAAATACACGTGCTAATGCTGGACGTTTGCTGGATCGTGTAACACCCTATTAATGCAATTAGTGCACACTGCACACTAGCACGCACTTCCAGATTAAATACAGAGGAGGGGGTTCTATCCTACGAAGGCTGTGTCCTAAGGGGCATTGGCTTCTATGCCCCAAATCTGGAATCAAAATCTTAGAGCGCATCTTCCCCTCCAACTCCCCCCCCGGCTCTCGGGCTCATTCCCCTACGCCAATTTTTCCTTCCCCCTTTTCTACATACTCCTTTCCCTATGCTTTATCTCCCTTTCCCTCCGCGTGTAGATTGCCCAGAAAAGAATGAGGGGGAAGTAGTTTTGACCTACACCCAACCCCCTATTTTTACTGGGCGCAAGCTGCGCCCACCAGATATAGACAGAAGCCCCTGCTAAGGGCGGGGTTCTTTCTAAGGGGAGTTTTCGGGGAAGGGGGGTTATATCCGGGCACTGTAGGCCTAGCCACGTGTGAGCGATTGGGAGGCCCAGTTATACAGGCGACTGAGAGCGTCGGTTGCTAAAAACTTTGACATCATGTCTTCGTCGAAATGCACACTGCATATCAAAGCTGGCAGGCTGGCACGTGCTCGCTTGGCCTGGCCCCCTTATAAATACGTGCATAAATCGACAGACATCATTGCTGCAACGGTATCTAGTCTGTCCGTCTGAATTAACTAGCTGGCCGACTGCAGTCTACAGAGCGTTGAAGCGCAATAGCAATATCAATAGCAGTGCCCCTGACCGAGCTATGGACAGATGGACGCTTTGCCGAATGCACTTTGACCCGCTAACGCAACTTAGCGCCGGGTTTTTTCCCGGGAGCAAATCCACTTTAAAACCCGCTAAAAATCCAACCCAAAATTAATCCAACGTTAGTGTGTTATTCTGCCAACAATGAAATATTTTATTATTGCTAAGTTTTTGAAACATTTAGAACTATGGATTTGCAAATACTGGTACATTTTACGCTGTGGGAATCAACCAAATGAAAACTGGTGGAAATCACGAACCCATCAAGTTGGGCCTCTTTACAAAACTAAATTAACCTAAAAACAAAACCCAACAAAAACCAACAGGGCAAGGCTTTAAAAAAGCAGGTTTTTTTGAACCCCATGTGAGGCAATTATTAAATTAAATGATGTGCTGACTTTCTGACAAGACCTAGCTGCATATTTCCGATAGAGGGCGCTGTGGGTGGGTGCTCAAAATTTCAATTTTGTTTCTGAAATCCTCCAGAATGGGAAATTTTCAGCCCCAAATTCTGCACTTTCATTTAATGCCACTGTTTCTGAACAGCATTTTAGTACTAGCATGATACGTTCCTAATGCAGTGAAGAGGAGTATATGAGATCAGTGTAATATTGAGGACCGACCGATGACCGACCTCTGTTCCTAAAAAAGCCTTTCGAGAAGAACTTCAGACGATCATATCTCCATAACGGTGCTAGACAGATGCATGGTCAATATGGACCACCCATAGGAAGTCGACCGCCAGAGTCAAACGGTCACTTGACGTTGTCACGTCAAAAAATCAAGATCGTAACCCGCTTATCTTATCTATATAACAGTGCAATATAGACGCATGGTCACAATGAGCCAACAAGAATGAAAAAGCACTTGGAAGAATACAGGAGAAAATAATGCGCGCGAGGAGTACATTAGATTGGTCACAATCTAATATTATTTCTTGTCTTCAATGTAAATTACACTGACAAAGAGCAACAGTAACTAGATATCAGAGGGGTAATCTATAAGTACACGATGTTTCATAAAAAGCACCCTTTTTGTTTCTTTTATAACTCAAGTCGAATGGTGATCAATTTGCATGAAATTTTTACCAGATGTAGCTTAAGAAATACTAATTCAAAATATTTCAACAACATGTGACCGTTGGTTAAATATTCTTTGCTAGTTGTGACGTAATACTGACATCATAACGTGTCATGAGTACAAACTGGCTTGTCTCAACTGGTTCTGTCAGTAGCTACCCTGCTTCGATGGTGAACTTTATCTGGTTTACTGATTAAAAATGTTCATCGTGTCAACACTTAGTAACATGGAGGCATAAAATCAGGTGTCCCACAATACAAAAACTCATCCATCTCGTAAGCGGAGTGTGCTGGTGCACTGTCTTGCTGAAATGTCTAAAAGTCGAGCTATCCTTACAAGTGTGTGAAAGTGATCGTTTTGGGCATTTCTGTGGCTACAGTGTTAAAACTTCAACAGTTTGTCATCAATAAACCAGATAAAGTTCGCCATCGACGCAGGGAAGCTATTCAGCAAGTCTGTCAGCACCGGTTGCAATAAGCCAGTTTGTACTTGCAGCACACTATGACGTCAGCATTACGTCAAGACTAGCAAAGAATATTTAATGAAAAGCCATATCTTGTAAAAATATTGTGAATTAGTATTTCTTCAGCTACATCTGGTAAAAATTTTGTGTAAATTGATTATCATTTGACTAAGTTATGAAAAAAGGGTGCCTTTTTATGAAACACCATGTGCAATCTAAAATGCATTTGTATAGCGCATCAATGCAAGTCTCTAATGTAATGTAATGTAATTACAATTATCAGTGTGAAACTGCAACAGGGAGAGAGCCGCTGAGCCGGCGTACCTTTTGTGACGACCTCATCGATGGTAGACGCAGTTTCTGCGGCCATGAAACCGATCGTAGCAAATATCACAAAACCGGCGATGAATGCCGTACATGTGTCTAGGATTGAGATAATCACTGCGTCTCTACAACAGATAACTACTAGAGCTGTCAAATCAATGCATTAATTAACACGTTAATAAATTAACGCTCGTTAAAAGAAATTAACACATATACATAAATTTATGTTAATTTACTAAATTCTGTGAAGCAAAATATTCCGTTTAACAGTGGATTTGACAATCGAATGAATTCAAGTAGCTAAACTGTAGTTGACGTTCCAACATTACTATAAATAAATAATTATTCCGATGATAGGCTAATAGAATATGGTAACTATGCCATCAGTTATTGTTGATTATATGTTTAAAAATGTATTTCTAACTTTCTATAGGCCTATTCTACAGGCAAAACCCACCCCAAATGTTGTGGGGCTCACGGTAACTTACTCCCATACTCTGCTTCTCGACGGGCCTGGGTGAGTTAATAATTCACCAATTAATGGGTTAAAAAAAATTAATAACGCTTCGACAGCTCTAATAACTACTATTAGTAATATTAAGCACAGCCGCAGACTACCTGTGTCTCAAAATAAACATCCCCGACATTAATTTACAATTGTAACTTGAAGAAAAGTTATCAGATTATAATAATTTTTGGTGTGCATATTCCTGGCGCAACTTGCCATCAAATTGCCATTCAGTTTCCCACCTCACCCAATGTCTGCTTCTGCACTACCTAGAGAAAAAAGACCTAGCAATCTAAACACTGAAATAAACAAAACAATCATGACAAAGCTGGTTTGTCAAGCGCTTGTCAAGCCAGCTCGGTGACTGCTTGCAATATCAAACACACTGAGCATTCGCAGTAAACTTTTGGCCTTAACATGGGCTAAACACAACTTTGAGGCTTTATATCTCAATAACGGTAAGATAGACGCATGGTCATCACTGACCACAAATAGGAAAGTGCCCACACCGAGAATGAGCATTTGATATTCACGGTTCACTACTGCTCTGCAGAATTCATTTCCCTGACTTTCCAGGATAAAACGCATCATTTTCCTTGACTAATTTGTTCACGCAGAATACCAATGTTGGTTTTCAATTGCTTGCAATCACACTAGAAACAAGGGCGGCGGAACAAAGTGAAAAGTGGAGATAAAAAATTTTAAACTCTACGCAGTTGGCATACAACAGTTCAAAACTGTTTCTGCATCTTTGTTAACTTTTGTTGCACCCTGGTACTTTTAAATTCTCTGACTTCCCCTGACCGTAGAAACCACGGATATTGCAAGCATTTGTCCAGCTGGCTTGACAAGCCGAGTCAACGAGTGCTAGACAAGCGCTCGACAAACTGACTTGACATGCTGGCTATCTTGTTGCATCGATGACCGAATACTGGAAACATTCACAAAGTAGGCTCGATAAGCGCTCGTCCATCTGACTCATCAAGGAGCTAGTAGAGTGGACATCGAGCAACCTTCATTGTGCAAACTGGGTATAAGATATATACCTGTAAAAGTTGTTGTCGAACTTGTTGTAGCTGGACATGGTGACAAGTGCTCCCCAGGCAGCTCCCATGCTGTAGAACAACTGCATCGCGGCATCACCCCACGGCTGCAGTTTTTAACACCACACTCCCGATGTTAAATTTAAATACAGCACATCACTAGTGGATGCTGGATGCCGGAGCCAATAGTTCAACGCCAACACACGACCACACAGCTGTCAAGATGAAAGCCACTGACTGAGATTTCAAATTTGACAATTTCCTTTTAAATTTTCACGAAGAATTCCGGAATTTCAACAAGCTCTAAAGTTTGTTCAGATGACTACTGGCCGAGTACTGGGTTACTGCGAATGTGCAAAAGCGAATCGCAAAAACTTCAGTGAAGTCGATTTGTATGCATTTTTTAGCCGGCTGCAAGTCACAAGTTCTCAATCGATGACAAAGACCAGAAAGATATCCGAGACAACAGAGCTTAAACCAACAACTATGACCCAACCCCAGATCAACACCGAGACCATTAAAGCAATACCATTTCCAAACAAATGCACCAATACCTGTGGTGGTATTTGTTAGTGGAACCAGGTATGGGTAATCAGACATTCCCCTGAAACAGACCCCGGATATACCCCCACTGGAGCAGGATGCAACATTTCATCAGCACGTAACACGTAACATAACAACAGAGGGAAAATATCCGGGTGTTGCAAAAATCGGAAAGGAAATCCCAAGAGAATTTGTGCGGGGAATGTCCTATACCCATAATATGCGGTGCTCCTAAAATTAGCACATTAAACAAGATATGCTCTGCCTCAGTAGCCCCCAAGTCAATAGTGAACGACCCTCACTTGGATCCTCACAATATTTTTATCTTAAGAGTGCTGGTAGTTTCGATCTTGTTTTCTGCAAATTAAATCAGTGAATTTTACACTAATTTCCAACTAAATGCAAACAGATTTTGAAACGTTGTTTTTGATGCTCTTTTGGCTACGTCACTTCCACAAATAATGTGCGTTTTTCTTCCCTCGACATTTTTCTAATCTTAACCTGTTTGTTCAGCAAAACCAGCACATCCTGACACTCCCAAAAAATCTTACTGAACAAACCTGACAAAAAGTTCACCAAAATCCACCCAAATCATCCCAAAACTTAACTAAATCTTTAGTTTCTTAATGATGACTACACCGTAGCCGATCTAGGAGCACCACACAGTCACAAACACAACATAACTATTTCAAAGCACATTTTACCATAAAATAAAAAGACTTTCTACAAAAACGTCCATTTATAGCAAAAATTTACACAAATGTGTAATTATTCAATCAATCACAACATATTTACATAGCGCCAAATGTCAGAGACGCATAACGTCAGAGACCGGGTTGAGTGTTCACGATGTTTATTGTTTACTGTCAAGGCAATGCCAGATGTCCAGTTGTCGACGTATGCTTTAAAGTGCCGAGAAGTTCAAGGGCAAATCCTCAGAGTATATACATCACATGGTAAGGTAGCAACACAGAGCGGTCAACAGAACGATGCTAGTCCACCCGAGGTACGAAGAATAACGGTTCGTCCGACGATTGCAACTTGACCCCAAAAGTTCAAGTCTGTGACTGCAAAAGATCTGAGTCCCCATATCTCCATAACGATCCAAGACAGACTCATTAGTTACAATGGATCACCAGTAAAAAACAGCATACTCCGAGTCCAATGGTCACGTGATCGATGACGTCAGGAGACCCCAAAGGGTCTGAGGCTTCATATCTCGATAACTGCTAGTGGCGTTTACATTGCAAAATCTCTACGCAATATGTAGTCACAACCCAGAAAGCTAGCTAGCTCAGATCGGTAGATTTTACTAGTGAGATGGAATGTTGTTGTATTTATCAGCTAAGACACACCAGACTTCAGTGTTTAGCCGAGTGAGTGGGTTGGGCGCCAGCCTTGCCTCACACGTCTCTTCTTCTGCACGCGAGAGACACCCGTGGGTTGGTGGTCCGAAGCCATGTGCCAAGCACACAAAAATCATCATCGCTTTAACGTATATTAGACTTTCCACATTCTCTAAAACGTTAAAGGGATAACGGATGTGCATAGCTCTTCACGGGAACCCATCTCAGAGCTACAGAGCGTCGCCTGCCATATAGGAACTCATTACTCAACACAGGTGAATGTGCCGTGCCTTAACCCCAGCCAGACAGGCCGGTACTCAATTTACCTATCCCAGAGGGATGGAAGACTGAGTTGAACGTGATGCTTGGCTACACACCGAAATGTTTTACCTGTCCGCAGACAGTCACCCATCCAAGTAGTAACCAAATGAAAACATTTATTATGACCTAACTGTTCGCCCGAGATGTATTTTATATTGTTACAACTAAACCAGACTAAGCAATCAGAACTTGACACTAGTGGATGTCAAATTCTAAAGGCCTCTGCCCGCTGTGTTACTTCTGACCACTGGGGGGGGAATTCAGAGCTTGATCTGTTTTAGAAATTTGCGGGATGGTTTTCTTGAAGTTTGATTCTGCTTGTAAAATAAGCATGATTTTTGAATCAAAATTGACTTTGCCCCAGTTTCAGTTCAAAATTGGTGTCAATCTGTGTGTCGATCTGTTTTGTTTGTGCATAGTTTCTGCCAGAAACTGAATTATTGGTTAACAGTCAGTCAACTACAATCGAGAAATGATTTACACAATTATTATGCTGACATGAAATTTAATATATTGGCTTTCTACCTTAGATGAATAGTTTGCACATCACTTCTTGATTGCAATTCAGATGGACAGCCAATCGGGCGGTCTTTCAAATTGTACGGAAAAGCGACGGAATGGAATTGAAAACTGTGGAATGTTCAATTTTTTTCCTACCAAAACTGAACAAACTATCAGTTTCTCACACACCTCTAACCCGGAATTTGTTTCACCTTGTCCTCAGAAGGATCAACCGATTGACAAAAACTTGGCAGAAAAACAGCCAGTGCATAGCGGTACCATATATAATATTTAGCGGTGCACCAGATCTGGAATTTCTACCACATCTGGCCAAATCCGGATCCTAACCGGATTTTGCATTTTTAGATCTGGCCTGGTCAGGACCGAACCAGACCCACAAGAAATCAGATATCCGGCCAGATCACTGAATCTCCAATGATATTGCGAATTGCAGTACGCCACTAACGCTGCCAAACGGCGGGGGGCAGAGGCTTCATTATAGCAGTCAGTAACATGCAAATTCAGCAAAATGCACACGTAATATTTAAGCCAATAATGTCTGGCAGTTATAACAGCACCATGCTACTAGCATAAGATTTTACAAGCAGCAGCAGCAGCATACCGCAAGTTCTGTAAAATGATGGCGTTAATGTCACACAGCAAGTAAAATGTTATACATGTGAAAAGGACAAATGTCAACAGAAGTCGGTGGATAAACAAATTTGGACATTGTGGAAAAGAATATGGGCCATCGAAGGCACAAATCTCATGAAAATACTGCACTGCTTCCAAAAATGTCTTGCACAAATGACAAGTATATAGTACTTTGGCAATTTTCACCCCATTTTTTTTCCGATTTTCCTCCAGAATCCATTCTTCTGCTTTCAGTGCTTTATTTGTTTTTGAGAGCACAGTTTTGTATCACAGCTTGTCAGGCTGTCAGTGGTATATATGGCCAATAAAATATTTTCAGTCCCATCAAAACTGGAGCAGCCATTTTTTTTCGTTTTGTGTTAACTTCATGCCACATTTCAGGCCAGGTTTTTGGCGAAAAAGTCAAGGACTTTTCCAAGAAAAAAATAAGATTGCGGCTCGACGGCAACTTGCTCAAAATCTGGTTAAAGACTGGAGGCCTTTACTTTACAAATTTCCTACCCATTTTCAAAAAAATACTCAAAGATCTTAGAGCAAAATCTTACCAAGTGCTCCAAAAGTTGCCATCTTGGTCGTGTGGTGCGAATTTCCTCGTAAAATTTCCATAGATTTTTCTTCCAATCTTTCTTTTTTGCGAGCCCATTTTTCTCTCCAAAAATTTTACGTAAATTGCACAATGTCTGTGTAAGTCAGGCCCCCTGATTTCAAGCACATTTTGAGCAAGATCGAGGGATATTGAATTTGGCGACCTACGGGGGCAAAATACGACAAAAGAAAGTCAACATACCCTGAACTTGATCAGCTGATCCCATTCTGGCATCACGTAGCGAATGATACCATCGTACGAGCCGTCGAGCGTCACAGCACGGATCAAGAACGCAAATATCAAAATGTACGGCAGAGTAGCAGTCACGTAGACAACCTGTGCAGCAAACCAGACAATCTGTTTTGTCTGTTTCCCCAGGTAGTGCAAAAGCAGGACGACGGGTGTGGTGGGAACTTGAAACAGTACAACCCTATGTAAGGTGTGTGCTCCAGAAATAACAATAAGTCAGGCGCAACGGGAGTATAACCATCCATATTTCAGCAAGCAGCACTTCAAAAAAAGCATAACTTCTATGCATCACATGTTGTAACCAGTGGCTTCTATCCCCCAAATCTGGAATCAAAATTGGGTGCAACTTCCCCCCCATTTTCGGGGACAAGTTCCCCACCACTTTCGGACTCGAGAACCCACTACCTCCTTTTGGGTTTTTCCCCTCTCTAGTGGAAAGTTCTGTTATTGGTATCTACAAGATTAAAATGAGGAGAAATAAACAAAAGAGGGAAAGACTGGTTAAGGGTGTAGACTGTCTGGTAAAAATAGAAGGAAGGTTTTGTTAAGGGTAAAAAATGAAAAAAGCAAGAAAGTTTTGATCTACATCCTTAACAAAACTTCCCCCCCCTATCTTCCATTGGGTGCAAGCGGCACCCGGCAGATATAAGGAGAGAAACCATTGGCTGTGACAGTTAAAATGTTATAAACAACGGGAAAGCATGTGAACAAAATAAGTCAAGCTGTTGCTGTGGTAACATTAGCTTATGCCAACAAGCTGCCATTTCCGACATTGTAAAGCACTTCTGCACACAAACTCTGTAAGCTCGAGATTGTCTTGTGGAAATGATGGACTTTAGCCTCACCCACGATGCAGCAGAGCTGCAGATAATCAGACCAACATTCACACAATGGAAGCAAAGTTCGGCCACAAACTGGCATCAGCTGGCCGGCCAAAGCTTTTTATGCTCTGCAAGTTCTACAGCAGCATCTGTGTGCATATAGTGCTTTAAAAAACTGTGTACCTATGTATTCTAGTGATCCCGTGCGTTAGAATAACAGCAAAAAACAGCCTGGATGGCTGATGAACCAAACAACAAATATTGCATTTTGGTGACCCCACTGTTGTTTTTTGAGGCCTGCTTGCTAAGAAACCCCCTCGAATATCCACATGAACCTTACACCGCCTAAAAGTAGATTCTGTGCGTTACATTTGCCAAATACAACACTCGCAGTACGGGTCGACTGACTTTCAAATTTTTGTGGCTAGCTCCAAAAAACTACGACTGTCATAGCAGAGTGCATAATGACAATTGACCATTCAAGGCCATCAAGGCCATGGTGGTTCAGTGGCTCAGTGGTTAGGGCATTGTAGACAAGACCGAAAGGTCCACGGTTCAATTCCCAGCCGGTGCACTACCAAATAACAACTCTGGGCAAGTTGTTCACACCTACCTGCCCGTGTAGGTGCAAGTGGTCTAGTGGTTGGTGTCGACTCGTAACTTTCAGGTTGTGGTTCGATTCTCACTGCTGTCATTTGCAAGCAACCTTGAGCAAGTTGCTAACCTACTATGTGCTCAGGCCAATTCAGCCTCCTACTCTCTGTGGGACGAGAAATGAGCAGTAGCTTATGGGCTACAGGGTGAAAGCCTAGTGTGGCTGCTTGGGGCGATGGTATGTCTGCTAGCTGCAGACCGCGGGTCCAGTTGTTCGTTCACGCGGGCAATGGATGGCCGCATACTGTGCTGCGGTATCATTAGCTCATGCCGATCAGTTGCCACGTCCAAGATTGTAAAGTAGGGATGTGATGAAGCCGAAAAATATTCGCATTCGTCGAATGCGAATATTAAATTTTACTATTCATCGAATAATGAATACAAATAGTTATTCAGCCTCAAGAAAACTTTGCTACACCTGTGTCTGAATAAAGCGAAACATCCAAAGTAGTTGTTCAGTGTTAAATCAGAAAAAAATCAGTATCTAAGGCAAAGTTCAGTCAAATCAATCAAGTTCTATTAAGAAAATAAAACATCCAGAGTGTTCTGTGTTCTCTTCAGTCAGTATCCTCTATCTAAATTTTAGTTTAAAATTCAGTCAAGTTGCATAAAATGAAATATTCGCATTCCACAGAAATGGCACCAACTATTCATCGAATATCGAATAGCTGAAAAGTAACGAATATTTGCACGTTGTCGAATGCAAATACGAAGTTCGTCACATCTCTATTGTAAAGCGCTTCTGGTCTTGTGTCTGTCGCATGTAAGATGTGCTATAGCAAATGCTGGACTTTTACCTTTACCTTTATCAAAAAGTCTATAATTTTCATGCCATTTAAAAGGGCTTAAACTTGATCAATAGCAAAACAACATTACTGAATAGTACGCAACATTAAATCAGCAACCACACTTCTTGACAGTTCCCCAAACCACTGGCAGTTACGAGATGACTAGTAGTATTATTATTTTTCTAAGAAAAAAGAGACAATATGGGAGTAGAAAGCATCAAACTTGCCTTGCCGGAGGATTTGACACCCTTGCACAGAGCGAGAAATATAAAGATCCACGCGGCCAATAGAGAGACGACCAGCTGCCATCTTAGTGTGCCCAGGTCATCTATACCCTCCGACATACCCAGCACGTAGCGTCTGCACAGACATCACATGGTAAAGTAGCAACACACGGTGGTCAACAGCTCATAGAAGGTATACATCACAGTCATCACATGATAAGGTAGGAATACACGAGTCAACACATGGTAAGGTAGCAACACATAGCAGCCAGCAGCACATAGCAACTAATGCGATCATTCAAAAGTCACATCTCGACCTGAAAGTTATGAAAATCCCAAACCCCACAATTTTGGCCTTTACAAAAATGGGGTTTAATAAACCAAAAATGGTGAATCCAACAGAACCCACCAGGTTGGGATTTTTTAACCAAGAAGCCCACTATTGCTAGAGTGGGCCAACCGTACCACCTCCATCCAAAGGTCAGCATCTCATTTCTGGTCATGGACAGAAAGCGATTTCCCAGAGTGACTACAGTCCCATACACGATATAGTGATGCTGCTATATCAAACACTACAATCAATACTAGGATACAATACGGTAATTCGGTGCACATGAGTGATGGCTAAAGGCAACAACTTTGCATTCAAAATTGTAGCCAAATTACTGCAAAAATAGAGACAAAACAGACGTGGTTACTATCAATTGGCAGAATATAATAACCTGGCATTGCCCTATCCAACGGTACCATCGCTGACCACCTACAAAGTACCATTTAGCCACAATAAAATACATGCATTACAAACAGACAACATATCATACCCAAGGCTCGACCTAACGATCAGCCAAAAAACTCTCTACAGGTACAACGAATGAAGCTGCAATACTTACTCAAAGAATTCTTCGCTGGGGCTCTTTGTATCGTTGAGAGTAAAATTTGATGTGGAGTTTGCCCCGGTGAAGTTTCCGCCAGTGACACTGAAGTTCGCAATGGTACTCAATTTGGCTAAACCATCAGCAGCTGCGACTCCGTTATAAGCCGGTCCTCGACTGGTGTTACCACTGCGGGTATAACACTTGTCAGTGTTCCAGTAGTGACCGCATGTCGCCCAAGGCAGCTCCCAAGAAAACGACAGAACGAAGTAGTAAACCGTCCAGGCGATGATAACGTTATAGTAGACACAGACGATGGCCGAGATGATCACCATCCCAAACCCCACACCTGCCAACATCGCATGGTAAGGTAACAACACACGACGGTCAACCAACAAACCGCCAGCTGGATTCAAGGGACCCTACTTCTAAGGCAAGAGAGGAGACAGAAAGGAAACAAAAAAATGGAAAGAGGGAAACTGGAAAACGGGACAAAGGAAAAAGGAAGAGAAGGGAAGGGAAGGGAGGGGAAGAACAGAGAGAAGAAAAAAAACAAAGGGTAAGAAAAGAAAGGAAGAAGGAAAGGACGAAAAAGAGTTAACATTTATCCAGGGTGACTAGTTTCCAGAGCACGAGATTCCCTGACTTTTCCAGCAGAACCATTTTTTCCAGTTCCCCTCGACTTTTCCAGGTTTTCCGTGATTTCCAGGTGAGCGGTAACCTTGTTTATCAAACTCATTGGTGGCATGTTAGTTTTGCAGTATGATTTGCGTTCTTCTAACTGCGCCGGTATGGTTTGCACATTCCATTCGGCAGACTTCAAAGCAAAAGTAGGCCAGAGAGCAAGAAACACTTTTATTGAAGCCCTCCAGACGCCAGACTGTTAACCATTCACTATATTCACTATGGATAGCCCAACTATACGGCCTCCTGCACTAGCGGTATTAAACGTTCTGTGCACGCACCGTTCCACTCTGACTCTAATGCTCTTTTGTCACAAGTTTTGTACAAAATATAAAGAGGAATGGAAAAAATATATTCATTGTTTCTCGTCAAATACGTCGCCAGCGGCGTACAGAGCAACGAAACTGAATTTAACTGAAATGACATGGTTTAGTTTTTAAAGAACTGACCAATGAGCAAGCAGTAATGCATTACAGAAGGCACTGTCTAACGTCGTCGGTGACCCACGTGACTACGCTCACGTACGCGTCAGCCAGAGTGACCAATGAGCTCGCCCTGCTTGCCCATTGGTCAGTTTGTGAAAAACTAAACAGTGTCAGTTCAGTCCAGTTACGCCACTCTGTACGTGCCTTAACGCTGTTCGCAGACCTACACTTTAGCGATCTGTTGGCTGCAAGAATTAAACAGCACCCACAGCATTCGTTCTTATGTCTACCCCGCGCACAGTGCACGAAACGTCCCACAGTCGACCTGCATTAGCAGACCTGGCATTAGTTAACAACCACCCAGCTAATGAGGTGGGGAGGGATCAGGGAAACTCATTAGATACACGGACCATGCAGTTGACCAAGCTTATCTTCCCCTCATCCTGCCCCCCCATAACTAGCCAAGCATCCAGTTCATCAGCAAGGCCTACCTAAACATGGGCTCTAGTAATGAGGAAACGGGGAATTAACCCAGCAAGCCAAACTATTCAGGCACCAAACTCCAACCAAAGTACAACCTACGTCCAAACTTAGCTCTGTTCTAGTTCCGGAGATATCGCTTGCCAGAAGACACGCTACCCATAATCACCAAGGTCAACTCAGCCTGGCCATCCTACCGGGGTAGGTGAATAGAGCACCGGCCTCTCTGGCTGACGTTAAGCGGAGCACGTTCACCTGTGTCAGGTGGCAGATAACGCTGTGTGATCCCATATGGCAGGTGACGCTCCGTAGCTCCGAGGCGGGTAAAATTTTTAGCCAGCCACCCACCCAGTTAGCATAATTTGATGGTCACAGAAAGCGTATAGGACCGGATTCACAGAAGATATGGAGCTAATACTAAGATAATTTTCGCGCTAACGGTCGGTCAGCTTAAGACAATGATCTAATTCACATAAGACTCACGACACATCTTAAGACATGTCATATGTCATAGAACGCAACATTGCACTTTTTGACAAATCTTGCGATCTATCTGCGAATCTTAAGGTAATCTTAGAACATCTCAGCTTTTGTCTTGCGGTGGTCTTCAAGATATATCTTAAGATAAATCTTATGTCGATGCCTGTGAATCGAATAATTACCTTCGAAGAGTGGCGCCATCTTCCAGACGGCGATGGGACTAAGGCTGGAGAACTGTCCGTAGCCGAGTTCCAGCATAACCAACGGCATGCCCATCACGAACAGATAGATAAAGTACGGGATGAGAAATGCTCCTGAAACCAACACACCAGAACGACAACAACAAAAAGTTGATACAGAGCAAAAACGTGCAGTCCTTCCCGAGCCATAAGGCGATAGAGCGGCACTGATCTCTGGGTTTCCTCAGACCTCGGCCAGACCTCAGTTTACACTGCGAGACCATGGATACAGGCTATAGTGTACCTGTTCAATTCCCACATTTAGTAGGTACTCACTACGTCTACCCACGGAAGGACGGCCAGGCTGAGTTGACCTGAGTGGCTTATTATATACGGAGATGGTTTAATCGCCTGATGGTCACCCACTCGTGAGTAACTTTGTTAATGTGACCAACGCCGTTAACGGCTAAGCTAGGCTGCCACAATAGCGCTAAACAGATAACGGTAAACACAAGAAAAGCCAAGCTAACGCAAAGGGGAACGCGCAACAGCGGTGCATGTTTGAAAGCCTAGTAAAACAAAATTCAAGTTCACCCATCCTAGCAACGATGCTTCTTTTACAGTCGCCAAAGTCTTACTTGTACTCACCAGAGGGCATAACCCGTCTCGCTCTGCCAACGCCGTATCGGCAGGAAATCGCAAATTTTCCCTACCCCCTCTCATTTAGCGGCCTCGTTCGGGGTGATACGTTTCGAATGAAAAAAGCTTTACGGCTCATGAAACTAAAGTCTTCCAGTCAGCCGACGGTGAAGATTTGGTGATCCTAGCACGCACCGTTTTTGACTGATCCACCGCGTGATAGACGGACAGAATTACGATGGCAAAGACGCGCTAAAGCAGTAGCTGCTGTTGCGCTAAAAACCTTTTTGCAGATGGCTTGGAGTGTAACAGTAAAACGTCAGACTTTTAAAAATCAAAAGCTTGTGGGTTCGACTCAGGGTCGGGTTGCTATCAAGTGGTTTGTATTCGTATGGGTGACTGACGGTCTGCAAACAGGTAAACCATCTCGGTATATTACCAAACATCAGGGGTAAAAACGTGGAACGTTCAGCTGTGTCAGATGGCAGGTATATCACTGCGAGATCCCATGCGGCAGGTGGCGCTCCGTAGCTCTTGAGACGGCTTTATGCAACAGCAAAAACGCCAAGACAAAAGCGATCTTTGCGTCAAGCCGTCAGCTGCGACAGGTGCAAACCGTGCAGCTTCTATCCCTACACCTGGTGGTCGCAGTTTGCATCCAGTGAAAAATAGGGGAGGGGGAAGTTTTGTTAGGAGTGTAGATCAAAACTTCCTCCTATTTTTCACTGGGCATCCTTAAACCCTTAGCAAAACTTCCCCTCTAGAGGAAGAAAAAAGCCCCAGAAACAGAGCCAGGAGAACTTGAGTCCGAAAGTGGGGGTGGGTGGGGGAAAGTTGCGCCCGATCTTGATTCCAAACTTGGGGGATAGACCGTGTAAACTGGGCTTAAGGCAAAGCGCTAACAAGCTACCACGCTACAAGCCCGTGGCCCAGTCAGCAATCTATTCAGACAATCACTCATCACTGAACTCTGACGCATATTCTATCAATCACTGAACAGGTTGGCAATGAATGGCACTGGTCTTCAACTAGTCAGTCAACACAATGCCAGGCCGGTGTCACATTAAAATGTTTCCTCCCCAGTAAAAAATCCACCCACAAAACTGATATGTCTCCCTCTTATTAAAATATCGCCGACCCCATAGTCTCCCGATTATAGGAACGCCCCCCATAAAAGTCTCCCCCGGCCGACAATTAAGCGGTAAAAATCCGTCCCGGCTGCGCGGCCGCCGGGTGGGGTGAATTTTTGCCGGTAAATTGTCGGCCGGGGGAAGACTTTTCTGGGGAGGGAGCGGTCCTATAACAGGGCACCAGCATATATTGATTAATTGCACCAACACAGAAGCCTCGGTACAAGGCAACAGAACTTGGGCTAGAAGCATGGCAGAGCAACTATTTACTACCTACAGGTGGACGAAACCCCGCCCACTCGGGCAAATCGCCCCGAGCCCACTACACGAGCATTTCGCCCAAATGAGTTGAGTTAGTCGATTATTTTTCGTTATTCCATTGCCCAAATTTTTCAATATTTTCTCACTATAAAACCGTTAGCCAAAAAACAGCTCTGCATATCTAAAAGAGCGCTAAAACTCACCTCTAGCAATGTACATTTTCACAGATTTTCCAGGGGAGGGGTAATATCCTGAACCTTTCTTCAAGGGCTGGGACAGGGGGCCAAAAACAGGGGAAAGAAAGAAAGGTGAAGCAGAAGGGAAATTGAAAAGTTTACTATCAGTTTAACATGTAATACTTGAAAAAGCAGTCAGCACAAACTGATTTTCAATTCGAAGCCAAACGAGCAATTGCACAAACCAATATAAGCAGCCAGAGTTGCCGCAAATTCTGAACTAAAAGTCCCAAAAATGTCGTTGCCATGGCAACAGCGGGAGTTGGTCAGTCAGTGTAACGTTCGAATGACGCTATCATACTAGCCACCCATCGCCCATGTCCAATACA
>Ga0056128_1005009_pt1 | contig 16627 bp, 3 predicted proteins | sample WorMetLIZISLAND2_FD_71113 | JGI IMG/M metagenome (GOLD analysis project Ga0056128, IMG submission 71113) | Marine gutless worms symbiont microbial communities from Max Planck institute for Marine Microbiology, Germany - Olavius geniculatus... ... | reverse complement strand
TAAGGCGGGGCGCGTTCACCTCTGTCGGGTGGCAGGTAACACTGTGTGATCCCATATGACAAGTGACGCTCCGTAGCTCTGAGATGGGATCATTAAGAGCTGTATGCACCTTTAACCTTTTAATTTTTTAGTTTTATTACGTTCGAACTAGGTCGAGCTCAGATGATATCGTGATACGATATATGAAGAATGATTTCACTTCAGTGACGTAAGTCGCCAAGTCGCCATGTTTTCTGTTTTGCACCTGCACTCTCCATTGCCGCTTGCAGTGGTTCGTGAGAAAGTTTGCAGTCAGCCAAATCCTGTCTTTTTGAACACACAAAATTGAGAGTACCGGTAAGCATTTACTGACTGGTGATAACGTGACATCTGTCTCTCATACAAGATACCTTTACACATCTTCAGCACCGACTGACTATTTGTTTTATGATGCATAACGTGTACCGGATAAACTCAGACTACTGAGCAGACCGAGAGGTTTGATAATGGATAGCAACTGCTATAGTTTCTTGCTACTATATCCGCAACGTGTATTTTTTGAACGAAAATGGGCAACGTGAGTCTTACACCCGAAGGCTATCTTTCTGCTTTACCATTATGTCAGTGAATCAAATTTTTTTTGGTGTGTATGACATCTTTTGTAAGTTTACCATAAAATCTGTAATTTTCTTACCTCAAAATGCCCCAGAATGCATTTGGCGGTCCCGGTTTGACCGGGCCCGCTGGGAAGCTTACAGCGCTCCTTTGTAGACGACCTAGCTAGATAAAGGAGAGGGACATGGAGGAAGGGAGGAGGCACTGGAAAATGGTAATGTAGGGAGGACCTTATGGGAGGTAGAAGTTTGAAAATTTAAACCCCCATTGCGAACTCTTGCTTATACCCTGCAGGGCTCTGTGAACACAGTAGGCCTATATAGGCCTATACGCATGTATTAGGCCTATACCGTCGCAATGACAGCAGCATAGTCCATTATAAATGGAACTGAACGAATTGAGCATATGCCATTGTGGGTGAGCGCTGAGCAGCGACAGAAAAATAGAAAGTGAGTAAAGTAAGCAAGTAAATGAAACGTCATTTTGTCAACGTTAAAGCAGCTGGTCACTCTGTTATGCGCAGTGTGTTATACGTTAGTACACTCAGCGTGATCGTAGTCGAAAAGGAGAGCTGTAACGCTAAACCTAAAAATCTCTGGACATCGATATCTGAACAAAAACCGAAGCGAAAAAACCGCCGCAACGTTGTCTTGCAGCCGTTCAAAGTGTCGATGGACGTGTGATTGTGTTTCCGTGGTCTGATCACGTGACCACGTGTTTCAGTTCGAGTAAACACTGGCGCACATAATCGGAGCCGCTTGGTTGCCCCGAACTGCTTATTTGGTCTATATCTACAGTGCAGGTATAATCCCAAGATCTGTTTATCTGTTTGTTTAAAGTCATGGACGCGGTACTAAGAGCTTTTGTTTACACACATCTGCAACTCATCTACTGCAAACTATGTTTATTTTCTTTCTCATTCTTATGACTGAGATGTTTCCAATGACGGCTTCATACGACGGCCAAATGGTTTTGTTTCTTTATTTCAGCCTTTTGATCCCATTGTGATTTCCTACGTGCAAAGTAGTGATTTGTGAAGATTGCAAAGCATTATAGAGAGAAATGAAGACTGTCGAAAAGGCCAAGAAGAAGTCGACGTCATATACTCCTCTTCGCTACGTTAGGAACGTAGCGCTCGAAGAGTAAAACGTAAAGGAACGCATCGCGCGATTTGTTTGCTACGACGGCAGGGCCGCTCAGATCGTAACGGTCTGTGGCTGATATACGAACATAGAGAAAACTTGCACCGTCTGTTCCATTGGCAATGCACAGTTTATACTTGCGTGCAGAGCGAACGCTTTCTGACGAGTTGTTGATCAAAATGGCGACGCGTTCGTGTTTTTTTCACGTACGACTTAAGCCAAGACACCGCGGTATCGCCTTCTATCACGTGGTCTTTGATCACGTGACGTGACGGCAGTCTCCGACGTCCGCGCGTTGCTCAGTCATTAGCGTGAGATTGGCAGATCGCGTGCTGAGTGCTGACCAGCCATATTGTGATCGCCGGTCAGTCGTCACTCATTTGTTCTTCCAACTACGATGCGGGCAGATCTGACCGTGAACGTGTAGAAACATCGTGCTGTTTTTTTTGTGGATTGCTTCTCAACTTAGACGTGAAAGCTGAAAGGAAACTAGAAACATTATGCCGGCTTAGGCCGCAGTGCCGACATATTGTGCTGCCGTCCCCTGTCCATTGAGATGATACAATAATGCTAGCAAAGTGTAGTGATGTTAACAACGTCAATGCATGCATTTTAACGCACATCACGGCGGTTTAACAGAAAGAAAACTACGACAAAGCGGCCGACGAGGCTTCATGGCCAGACGTCCCGAGGCCAAGGCCGAGGCGGAGGCCGAGGTATGTCCTCGAGTCCGAAGCCACTGCGATGCCTTAACATCCCTGTTTTATGTCGGCGCCTGCGCACGCTTGTGCGGCATTGATGTGCGCGTGCAACAAGTTGACGCATGGTTGAGTGCAGTGAATGGACAGCGACGATCTCGCGCGGTGTAACGTCGACGGTGTGGACGATCACGGCGCCTTTCTGTCTCGCTTGGTCGCCGTTGTGTCCGTCCGGCGGTCCGCCCGCCTGGCATAATTCTATTGATCGAATTCGAGTCGAAATTGGCGAAAGATCGATGCTAGTCGACGCACGGTGCTTGTACTAGAGCTCGGCAGATAAACGCAGGGATCGTACGTCTGCATTTATTATTGCCAAACTTCACTTCTTCGATTACGACGATTAGTCGTGGATTTGGTGGCAACAAGTCACACAACAAGCTGGTATATACAGCATCGTGACATATCAAGATGTAGGGGATTCCAGATGTATGCGGGATTTGTTGTATAGGCATACGTTTTTTAATGTTCGTTGCTGTACAGCTTGTTACGTATTTGCTGTTGAGTTTCGACTTTCGATGTGTCGTACAGTATGTCGTACAGCAAATCCAAGCAAGTGGAGTTTGGGTATGTAGGTCGCCGTTGCCTGGAGGCGTTCTGCTGAAAGTCGCAGACCGAATGTTAAGCACTTTTACGGGCGTTCGTCCGTCGGTTTCTGTTCATGGCAGAATCAGATCAGCGGCCAATGTTGCATGTACGCAGGATGCGTATACTCGTAGATTATGGGAGCCAGGTGCATTGTAACAAACTGCCACCAGAACCCTAAAGTTGAAACCTAACCCTATCCCTAACTTACAGCCTGTACTCTAACCTTAACCTAACAACTCCAAAGCCCAACGCCATAGCTCTAACGGGTTTCGTCTAAAGCGAAAAACTCACCTAAACTCACAGCGGACTAAACGATATAAAAATCATGAATGTGTACGAGTCTTAGGTACACGGAATGGCCCCAGGCCTTGTAACGGTACTGTAGATTCTCTATAGAACCTAGAAGAGCCCGCCAGTTAGAAGCTTATGTCTAGAAATTCTGGTGTAATATTACACTACATCGCAATCGTTCAGCATAAAGTATAATCATTTTCGGTCATACAACGAGACACGAGAGTTTAGAGAAAGACATCGTGCTGGGCATCATGCCCGGAAAACGTCAGCAAGGTGGTCAGAAGAAACAGTGGATCGATGATATCGTTCAATGGGGCGAAAGAAGTCTTGTCGAAATGGTAAGACAGGCGGAGAACAGAAAAGGTTACCGGTGCTTAGTTTATGAAGCTGCCTATACGCTCGTACATCAGGCACGGCAAGCTGATGATGATAATCATTTTCAGTTTCGTATCCTGTCGACTCAGTGACATACATGCAGAATTATGGCTCGTCAGTTGCAGTATTTTACGTATTTTGTGCACTCAAGGTAGAAACGTGAGGTGATTTGAAAAATTGTAAACGCATTCAAGTTCTTAAAGTTGACTTATGGTATATCAGAATTTGTCAAAATTCGTCAAAGTGGGCCTTGTGGAGGCCAGTTTTGATGGGTTTAGTTGATGAACACATACTTACCGTAATTTTCTGACGTACGGAGTTACTTTAATGATAAATCACTTGTTCACTCTCAGAGTTATGCCTAAAATTTTCTGCGAATAGATAGTAAAGGATTGGCTGACGACGTGACGCATTCGTCGCAAACACCTGTGCGTGTGATTTAAAACGACGTTTTTCGCCGCACGCTGAGTCGGCGTCATGAATATTTAACGCCGCAAAACGTTCGTCTTGTTTCGAGGTATACATCAGCAACTGATGTCAGTAAACGTCTCTCGGTGTCTTTTTCCAGGCGGCGAGGCGTGTATACTGCATTAGTCGGTATTTAGTTGGATCCTGTCTGAGACACTATATAATAGCATTGGATTGCTGTCGCTGGACTGAGACATATGGAAAGAGACGGACATGCAGACACGGTGATATAGTAGGGACTAGGGAGGTAACGCAACGGAAGAATGCATCATGCGGAAGATAGTGGGACATCTTGGTGCATATAGCCATAGCGTGGAGGTGGTGAGTGAGATCTGCTGGAGTTTGTCATGGTTGCATGTTAAACTGCAAAATATATTTCACCCTGGGTAGTCAGTGCAGACACTTTGTGGCCGTTCCCCTGACCTTCGACTTCTTGAGCTAAAAATTAACACGCCGATTTTCCCTTTCTTCTGGAACATTCGCTCCAATTTCTTTTCTACGCCACTTTGTTCTCAGGTCAAGTCCCGTGTGGGACAGACAGACAGACGGACGGACCACGGATACGGGGCTAGTGCGTCGCGCGGTGTATCTGTTTACGTCCCGGCTTTTGCTGCTACTCATTGCGCCCATCTGTGCTCATGCAGGAATGGCCAGGTTGAGTTGACCTGGATGTCTGGCTGGTTACATACCGGGATGGTTTACCCGCCTGCCGACGGTCAGCCATCCAGGTACTAACCGGGCCTGGCGTCGATCAACTTCGATGTTCGGACCAACTACGTTACAAACTTCGGCAAAACGCCACCCGTCTCTGTATAGCGAAGAAAAAACTGTCACAGTGTCTCACCGAGTGACCATCAGAGGGGAAGACGGGCAAAAGGAAGTAGACAGAAGGAAGGACGGAAGGAAGGCGACAGAAGACGGCGGACTGGAGACTGACTCAGCATGCAGGAGACGGAAGATAACCGGTTGAAAGCGACGAACGAGAAACGCCGTAATTTAGCGTCGTCGTCGTCGGTCGACTCGACCTAAGATTCGTCAGCACGCACGCAACCTGTCGTCAAATATTGATGGACCTGTCCACTGACCGCCCAGTGGCGCTTTATATATACCGGATATATTTTAGTTGCTTCTCATATTTAAGAAAATAATCTATTCTTACGTATGGTTTTAGTTTAATTTTAGTTAGACAGAACGCCTTCAGAAATGCAAAATTTGCTCGACTTATTTGGCATTTTAAAACGCCAGTAAGCGACCCTGGCGAGTGTGCGTGACTTGCGAAATGATCTCGCTAATAACCGGGCGAGTCGCACTGATTGATGTCCGTGCCTGCCCTGTGTCACGAATGTTTCAACGTTTTACGCTGATAACTGCCATTTTACAAAGTGCTTAACTGACTTGCATTGCGGAAATCTTGTTCTCGTTCGTTATGCCGCGAATAATTTTCGTTTCAGTTCGTTCTGCAATTTGTGTCTTATTTTTTCGTTTTTCCTCAAAGCGTCCGGTTCATGCACGATCTCTTAAAAAGAAGACTTAAGATAATTTCTGTTTTCGTTGTCATTTTAGTTGCTGGAATATCCCGGTGTATACCAGTGGGCCTGGGTGCCAGGGGATGATCTGTGTGGGCGAAGGCGGCAGTGGCCAGGCTTGAAGGTCAAGACAACTTCATCATCATCATCATCATCATCCTAGCTGTCAGCAGCAGCAGCAGCATCGCTGGACGCTAACGGTCATATCGCGTGCCTACATCGAAGTGAGACGAACCACGTTGAACCAAGATATTCTTGTCGATTTTCTACACAAATTGAGAAAGTAACCGTAAAACAAATGTCAAAGGTCAAGATAGCCCGACGCAAATAAAACTGAACAAATTGCCGCATATATGGCCTACGTGTTTACTTACTTAAAGGAGTGGCGGGTGTCTGAAGCGCCGACTACAAACTAAGCCATGGGCTTAATCATTGTTTACTAGGATTGCCAAGGCTTGAGACGCTTGGTAACTGCACGACGGATGGCCACATATTGTGATGGCACTCGGCGCCGATATCATTTCATCTTTTAGTCGTGACAGCAGTGAACCTCGATAGTTGACTACTGCAACCAGTGCTTATAAATTCCGTACCTTCCGTTGAATCTGGCAAAAAAGTAGGGGGAGGGTGGAATGTCTGTCTAAATTTGCATTTTTAACGTTTTGTATAATCTTACACAACAGCCCATAAAACAAGTGACACACCGAATAGTACCCATGAGAACAAAAGTAAAAATACTGCAGCGTAAGAGATTAGATGGTGAAAATAGTCTTATTTCTGTAAAACTTTGAAAGCAAACAAAACTGCACCAAAATTTTTGACAATCCGATAAAAATTTGATAGGACAGATGAAAACTGAAAGCACAGGAATTTTGGTTTATGCTTAGCTGTCATCTTGATGAAGATGATGATGGAGAAAGAATAAATCGGCTGCTGAAGCAGGTTGTGGTGCGTGCGTGCGCGGCGACTGTGCACTGACGCTGAAACAACGCGATAGATAGCGACGACGTGCTTTTATCATCCGTTCAGTGATGCTACTTTCCGTTGCTGATCGTCGTCGATTGGTCGATATTTTTGTGTAATGAATTATATCATTTTTCACCATTTTTCACGAAATGTTCGTGTCATTATTTTGTGTATTCGTTGTAAAGAATGTTCTGTACAAAAATCCGCAGCTAATCGAAGTAGGTGGCGTTTTGGATATATCGCATGTTGTCATGTTTTCCGGTCTTCTTTGCTGTCGTCGTTCCGGCTGTTTCGCTGTCTTCTCATCCGTCCGTCTAGCAGTACGTCGGAATTTATGCCTCTTTGCTCAGACTTAGGTCGTTTTTCTTACAGTCAGCGTGCGTCTTGTGCTCATTCGAATCCAGACTGAGCCGTAACATTGTTAGTCACATCAATGAAGTTACTCGACGTCGAGCCGGGTTAGTACTGAGATAGGTGACCGTTTGCGAGTATACCGTCGTAGTATATAATGTAACCCACACGTTACCAGGCCAACTCAGTTTGGCCATCCTTGCGTGGGTAGGCGCATTGAGTCGCTAGGGAAGTAGCGACACAGTAGACCTTGTGACTAGGACTGCCAGTAGTCATGTACATACACTGGGAGGATGAATAACCCATTCGGCTCAAAAAAGTAAAGGGATGAGCACCTCACCAACGGGCATTGAGCCCTGCATTGTTATTTCTTTTTATTCTTCTACGTGCGGTTGTTAGTCAAGATGAGCGCCGGTCGCTGTGCATGTATGCACGTCACAGGTTGTTGCATGCGGACGTCGATTTCACGCCAAATTGCTTTTGTTATTGGCAGCTGTGACGTCACGCGCAGTCGATCGGCAATCTCCGGCAATCTCCGGATGTCTGTTCGCATTCTAGTCTTTCGTCGTCGTGCGCAGTCGGCACTAGTCGGTCCGGCGGGAAATCTATTATCTGCATGCGTTGCATGCTATATCACATCCAGTGATTTTAGCAGCACTTCTCTCCCTGCACAGCAGCAACAACTTTAGTCTCAGCGGGAGGGAGCGTAGAGCCATCCCTCAATATTGCCCTGTCGGAAAATTATCTTCCAAAAATACAAAATTTTGGGCTGGGAATTTTCATTGGGAGAATTTGAGAGCAAAATTGAAATTCTGTGCAGCCGTCTGTCAGAATATTGCAACTCCCCCTTTTTTGTAACCCACCGCGGTTGACGCTCTTTCCCCACGCCCCTCCCTCCCCTTGTCTCTCTCGGGTATTTACTTCACCGGATTAGATTTTTAATGATTTCGTCAATGCGTTGTTTGGTTTCGTCGTTAACAAAGTCCCCGAATTTGGTAAGTGTCATATCGAGAGTTACGGCTATGAGTTATATCAAGTGTTTAGTCGTCGCTTGACTGCGCCACGGGGACACGTTCTATACCGTAATCGCATTGGTTCGATCGATCTGTCCGCGTTCCATTTCATCAGATCAGATCATTTTGCTCCTGGCTGATCCGGGTCAGCGGTCACGTGACGTGCCTGGCACGCCGGTGCTGTGGACAGTTAACACGTTGCGGACTTCGAGGTCCATCTTTTAGCAAGCAGCTGGGATACAGGTTTTCGCTGCAACGACATAAGTGACAGTGTATTTATAATTATTAACATTACCGCCGGATCACAGAGAAAAGAGAGGCGAGGGCTAACGGTCGTTTTCCATTTCTAGTAAAAAATGCACAAGTTACGAATTTATACAGCACCTTAGGGTTTACCTTAGACCTTAGTTTGTATAGTGCAGTCTGTTAAAAGAAACATTTAATGCTAATGCAATAATATTTCTATTCTTGTCTGATTAAGTTAGCATATTGTGGCATAATTGCCATAATTATAGATTTTTGTTATCACAGATCAGTTTGCTTCGGAACGTTGCTGTCGTGTATGCGAGCTGAAGGCAACAACGGAAATACCGAATACCTGGGCGATGGATTTTGCATTATGACTGAGTACGTTTCGCCCGACTGTTCGTTCATGGTACATCTGATACAGCGGAGACGCTGTAAGAGACGAGTCCGGGCGTGAAGATAATATTGTGAACACGTGTGTGCGTCGGTAATTAAATCGAGTTAATTAACTGCGCGCATATTGCATCGACTGCTGATGCTGCTGTCGCTGCCGGCACTGATTCTGTGGGAATAAGCTGCAAAGCCTTGCCGCAGGCCTGCTTTGCATTAACCCTTTACAGAAGGGCGCAAAAATGCTAAAGTGTGATGAATTTTAGGCTACAGTGACCGTCACAGTTACATCTTCGCTGTAACAAAGCCGTATACATGTATCTTTTTGTCCTTAATGTCAGCTTATATGTGGCACAAACTTATATCTGCACTGTCAATATCGGTCTTCAACCAGCATCTCAAGACTTACCTGCTTCATCGTTCTTATCCAGACCTACGTATCTGAAACTTTTTAGCCGACCGTACTTACGTAACGGTTAAGCTTATGGTACGAGTTGTCTCTCCGTCTGTCGTCTGTCATGGACGTATTGTGGCTGAACGGTAAGTCGTAGGGGGTCGGCGATAATACCATCGGATAGGGCGCTGACGAATTTGTATAGGCCGTCAATAGTAGCCATGTCTCTATCTGCAGCGGTTTGGCCGCAACTTTTAGTGGAAAGTTTTAAGCTATATGAGTGGCCGTATCTTGGAAATAGTGAGAGATAGGGCAAAGGTTGCTATTGATCACTAATAGGAAATCGCATACGTCCTTTTAGATGAGATGAAAATTATCGATCTTGGATGACCTTGAAGGTCATTGACAACCAGTATCTTAGCGACAACTGGTTTTCTTGTTTTACGTGGTTCTCTAGCTACTCTAAACTCTATGATGATATGATAATATGACGAGCGCTAATCTAATACTAAGTTATTGGTTAAATTTTAAAGAATTTTGTTATGGCATTTCTCTACTGTTTTTCTTTTTCATTGTGGCTACAGGTGTTGCGAAATTTAAGAGAACTGCATTTGTTTATACCATGTTTATGATGAATAAAGCTTCGTGTGTTATAGCGGCAAATTGTCGGTGCCGTTAAATGGGTTAGCTCAGCATTAGTTCAGTTTAATTATGCACGTAAATGGCCTGGCAGGAACGCGGGGAATGTGTTAGCATTATCTCTACCGGTACCAGCATATACAACGAGTCCAAGTTCACTGTTGCTCTGCGTGCTTTCCTGTCTTGTAGGCCTATACATATATGCAGTAGTGCTGGGCGACTTTGGTAAATAAGTGTCGGTAGATTTGATTCGATTAGTTACTAAACAACGACAAAGTGAAACCCGCATCTGCTGGAATGTTGGTTGTATTACCACCACATATCACCAGGTACTGTGTAGCATCTTCTGAATCATGCGTTCTTATACAACGCTTGCGTGATAATTTCACTGTACAACAAGAGCGCCGTACTGTCGTAGCGAATACCACAGCGCGATGCGTTTGTTTGCGTTTACGACCCCGCTTCTGGGTAACGTCACACGTTACCCTGACGATAAATGAGTAACCGAATTACGTCGTGACGATATGTTTTATCGGAAATTTGAAGAAATTTGAAGGTCGCTGATGTTTGGGCTCCAAATAGCGAAAACAGTTTAATTTAATTATTTGTGCTATTAATATATTACTTACAAAGTAACTCAACTCATGGCCATGATGCTTTAGTGTAACAGATGGACAGACAACGTCTGGTTGCGGTGCATAGTCTCGCGCAGGTTTTTTTGCACGTATATGTATTACCTGCTAGTTTTTTGTCTGTTTACTTGTAATACTTGTGCATTTGTCTCTTGTGAATACTAGCCATCTTACTTATAAAAAACGACTGTGCTTTGACATATACAGATCGCAAGAGTTGCCCATCTCTAGTTCTAGCAGAAGCTGACAGACAGCTTGCTGAGCTTGGTCAGCAGGGTTCCAGGTAGCTTGGTGTGCGCAGTCGCAGATGGTGCCAATTATTCATCTTTTGCTTTGCGATGCTTCTGCTGCTGCTGATGCTGGTTTTGCTGCTGTTGCTGTGTTTTCCTTCGTTCGTCTTTTACGACTGACCAAATTTGCATCTCGTCGGCAGAACGCACTCGGAGACTGAGAAAAGAATCGTTGCACATAAAAATTACACAGCGCATGCGCCGCTCCATTGGATTTGAGTTGTTGTGTGGCCGTCCTAACAGGCCTCAATGCGGGTTTGCCCTTCTTTGCGTCCGTTCCGTATACGGGCTCATAACTCGAAAACTATAGCACTTTATTACCTTTGTACATCTTTTTGATAATTTTTGTTTTTACTCAGATTTCTCCTGCGCCGGTTGATAATTTTATACAAAGTATGTTATTACTGCGGATGCTGTTAAAGACGCTGTTCGTGATACCACAATCTCGCTCAACAGTGATGTCGTGGCCAGGGTAGAGGTAGTTTTCCCTCTCCCCTTTCAGAAAATAGCTTGTCGGAAGTTTTTATTCCAGGAATAAAAATGTGGGCTTGAAAATCTTGATTTTGGGGGAATATTGCGCACTCACAATTTTTTCCGTCGGAAATGTGCACCTCCAGGTCTGTAGGACAATTGCAGCTTTTTGTACCCAAACTTTTTTGACCCACGACGCCGTTGTTGCTCAGTGACGTCGTACGTGGGTGGTCAAACAATGCGCTCGTTCGTTCGTTCGTTCGTTGGACGATGACTTGGTCGGCCAGTTGTTTAGAGCTTCTGTTATGGCGGTTGTACGGCGGTCACTTGGAGATGATTGCTGATTGCTGACGCTGTCGCTGCTGCACTAGTCGCTAAGTCTCCCAATATCTACGCAAATTTGTCGTCGATCAGTTTTCGCCGGAGACGCATGCTACGTTATGGTATTTTCGACATGAACGGTCAAGACGTTTGGTAGCTCATGTCCGTGTCAGATAAGGTTATTAGAGGTCAAATGTTACTCGGAATATGGCGCTGCGGTGTTAAGTGGTATAGCTGCTCATACGAAACCCATCTCAGAGCTACGAAGCGTCACCTGCCGTATGAGATCACACGCCTGCCACCCGACACAGTTGATGTATAGTGTGCAGTAGTTTAATGAATGGCTGAATAACTGTTTCATTCATGATGCATCAAACGTCCATCAGTTTTTTGTAGGTATCTCATATAGGAGGATACAAGTTATTTGCCGTTTTTGTTTCCTTTGCCAGACACCGTAGCATATATCACAGCAGGCGTCATATGTAGCTACTATGCGGTCTCACTAGACGTCAACTCCCGTCAAATGCACGTTGATTGAGTGTCGATAGGTAGCATCAGCGCGGACTATGAAACGTCAGCGCTAGCGAAACCGCTGAGATACCTACCACGCGATGTGACGTGTGCTCTGACGTCTAGTTGACGTGTGGGCAGGACTTTAACGTCGGTGACGACGTCTGCGTTATCGTTACGTCTCGTGGAGACGGTGCATACAGGCCGAGCAACCAATACAAGCCCTTTGGCGCTCAGCTAGGGTCGAACGCAGCAGCCAGTGGTGAATTTTATCATCGAAGGAATGTGGTTTGGTCACGAAGCAGCGAGCATGTGTTATTTGCCGTAGACTCGTCCCAGACAGTGCGGACTGAAGACTTCGTGCGTGAACGTCTCCAGCAGTGCAGGTTGACTGAAAACTGAAATTTCGTTCACTTTCGGCCGAAAACGATATCGAAAATGAACTCAGGGGTGTTGGAGCTCAGATATAGCATAGTCTGAACAGTTAATCAGTCGCTATGGAAATAGTCTATTGCAATATGCCAGCCTCTGCATCAGCAGCTCGGTGAAGTTTTCACTTTGTATTCAGTAGCCGAACGTGAAATCACAATGTTATAGGCTAAAAGCAACACCGCTCTTGGATTGTTGCTGTGTTGCATCTGTCCTTCTTAACTCTAGCTGTCCGATCTATTGTCAGTAACCGTGGCCGACGTGTAGGCTATACGATCCACTTCGGGACTTCCCACCAAAACCGAAAAGGCACCGAATGCAGTACAATTTTTCTCTCTATTCGGCACCAAAACCCAAACCGAAACGGAAATTCAATCGACCTTTGGTTTCTGCGGATATTATAGTCGTTCTGTCACTAACACGAATATCTTTATGATCGCAGTCTGTTCGATGGAAACGCCACAAGTGAGCTCGAAAAGTTTTTGAAAGAAAGAAAGAAAACAGCCTGCAGTATTATCTACAGCTTCATTCACTTATTTTGCCTTAAATTAACAGAAGCAACTCGCCGCAGGCTTTTGATCAAATTTAGTATATTCATGTTAAACGCCCGGGTGGTAATTGAATTGGAATCGAGATTTAATCAGCATCGCATTACTTTTCGTATAGCCTAATCATGATAAATGATGATCTTACTATGATTATGAACACCATGCATGCGACGACTTATCCGTTGCAAGCATCTCGTGACAGCCGCCTATTGTAGAACTAAAAGCGCTCAGAGATCTCAAACTTTCGCCGAGAACCTTGCTGCCATCTAGTGAATACAAATAACTTTGGCCAATACATGTGGTATCTGATAATGGCAGATGATCCTGTAGATCTTGAATAATCCGGAATCCGCAAAAATATCGTGATCGTAGTCGTGCATAGATTTAGTCAGTTCCTCCAGTTGGGCCATACTCAGCCCACCACAAAATCTTATCAAAATTCCTTGGTAATTTTTTTGATGAGTAATCTAGCTGACAGTATATTCCAACTCCCAAAGTCCGTTCTTAATCCTAAGCATAACCTTCGTCGTTTTGGTTTGTCGAAGGTATACAGGCCTAGCAGCGGCCACCAGTGTGTTTGCGCATAGCTGGTTCAAAACACGGGCGCCAGTAAGCAGAGCAATGGAAGAGAGCGCATGCAGCAAATGGCAGATGAAAGCCAGCAAAGACGCATCTGTCTGTCTGTCTGTCCGCAAGGATTGACAGTTGCTGTTTTACTCCTAGAAGCTAGTTCTCTGAACGCCGCCATCAAGCCAGCCAAGGATTGCTCGCTGCCTCGCTCTCTTTATGCTGTATCAGTCCGCTGCACACGTTTCCGTTTCTGTTCCGTTTCCTTCTGGCACGCATTTGTTCGCACTGTGAACCGCACGCACCACGGTTAAACGGGTGACTTCTTGTTTTGCAAGAATAACTTAAAAAGCAGATATTTTTAGTACCGTCAGTGTCAACATGTAGACAGGTTCTGAATAAGTTAGAGAGCTTGCTAATGGGGTGTTTACACGATCCAGCAAACGTCCAGCAAACTTCTCTTCCAGCAAATGTAGTGCTGGACGTTTGCTGCCATGTGTTATAATGGAGCTGGACGTTTGGTGGATCGTCTAAACACCCTATAAGAGTCAAACCTGGAATTTTGCAATTCGTAGTCAGACTCGTAAAACAATTCCATTGCACCGTTGATGCGATAGTATGCACAGGATTTGATGTCTGCGCTAGATCTGTTGTCTAGAAAAAAAGATGTCCGTGCCCAGTGTCGACACAATATGCGGTCATCCAATAACTTTAATCTTTGACTTTTTGGACTGCAAACCGACACCTGCCGTGGAGAACGTTCGTGCTAGTTTTGGTTTTCCTAGGCGGTTTGTGTCTTCAAGTTAGGAGCCTATGGGGAGACAGACAGACGGACGGACGGACGGGCAGCAAAACGCATAATGCGGCATATAGGACGGTTGCACAAGAAGTTTTGCCAACCACAGTGATTGTTTCCGCATGTCCTACAGTACAAGCTAAATCTTTGTTGTCAAGATAATACGCTTACTCCGGGTACATTTTCAGTAACTATGCTGTTTTGCAGCAGCTCTGCTTATTGCATTCGGTGCAAAAAAAATCAAGTTTGGGGCTAATGGAGTCTGAGAGAAAACAGACGTGGTAGATTTGTTCCTCCCGGGCTCTGTCTGTTCTGTGAGTCATCGTTATTGTAGTGCTGAGTAGGCTGCGTGGTCAAGTTGAAATAACCACGCTCGCAGTGCGCTTTATTGCTGCTGCTTGCTCATTCTTCGCCTAATTATTTAGTTAACCTACTGCCGTTGACCTTTATCGTGGCGCCAGGCGCTGATTTAACCCCGAGAGGTCGCCACGCTACTAGCGGCTTCATCCGGCATCCTCGCCCGCTGTTGCCGCTGTCCGATGAAACTTTTGTCTGCTACTCCCGTTAGTGATGGGTCGCTAAAGTACCGGCATCGATTTGCCGTTTCGGTATATTGCGTTCTCGGTGTTTAATCCAGTTCGGCCGCCACTGTAGAATGTTTAGTTTGCGATCCGAAGCCGATAGGCCATCATCACGTCTATACAACTTGGAGCTAACGAAAATTAGAAGCGATCAGAGATATTAAACCTCCGCCGGGAATGGTGCTAACACGTGGCGAATATGCAGGAGTAAAGAGTAACAGTTGCTGTCTTCTAGTGATAAACAAGGCTCGCAGAATCCAATCACTCCTTCTCGTTCGTGCCCAACTTCGTCCGGCACAAAATTTCACTAAAATCCGTTCATATCGTTTGAGTTATCTAGCTGACAAAAATCGACTGATCTCAAAACGTAACCTTTTTCGCCGCTACGCTATGGCGGAGGTAGTGGTCGCATACAATAGAGCGCCATGCGGGAAATTACATGCCGAACTTTCAGTTTCGGTTTTATGTCTAGGCAACTGACGTTCCTGTGCTCAGCGGCGGGCGAAATAGGTCTATCGTATGCCGTATGAAATTTCAACTAAACGGCATCAACCACTGACCCATCACTGGTACTAAGCTGGTGCTATAGATAATGCCTAGCCACGGAGGCCAGTCGTTCCGGTAGTGAGTGGCCAGTTAGTGGCCAGTGCCGGACTATACGGACTGGAGGAGTATTTTGGCTTAGTCGTCGCCGTCGGTAATAGAGCATTGGCTGCGTTCACTGATAACGGCTTTTCCACTGCGCGGGCTGTCGACAGATATAGCCCATTTCGGTGTCCATTGATTCAATTCCGTGGCCAGTCCGACTGACCATGGTCTACGGCAGTACTGAGTACTGTAATGGCCGGTCAGTTGGTCTCTGTATTGGTCGGTCCACTCCACTCGACTGGACACGGCGCTCCACTTCGCTCGCTGCCTGTATCCCAACGCCGAGATATTTATTAACTCCACCACGCTCGGCCAACGACAGACATCTTTACTTACTTATTGCCGGTCCCATTCAGTATTGTCTAGAGGGGGGAGGACGAGGGAACGGTAGGGAGGTCGAACACGAGTGGATGGTTCGTATAACTCTCAGACAAAATGGTTTACCAGTCAACCTGTAGTCTGTGGTCTAGATGTTTTATTGCAACTTGTTTTTTTTCTATTGTATGCATGCTTACCTTGTTTGCGCTACTGGACATTTTGTAATTGGCGCACTACATTATTATTATTATTGGGTGGGTCAGCAGACGGTCGCAGAAGCGGTTGGTAGAAAAAAGACTATAAGGGGGTGACGTGCCCTAGGGTGCTTATCTCCCTGTTTAGGCCACTGAGCCCGTAGATGGATAGACCGCTAGATCCGCATTCACACTACGTCCGTCGCCGTGCGGTACGACATACACAAAATGTGATTTCGTCGTTGTTAGTATATGTACATTATTTGCTGTTTGTGTCTAGGGACGTAGGAAGTCTTGGTCCAGACAGTAAAGAACTTGCTCATTCGTGATCAGATTTCTTCATCTCAAGTTAAAGCTAAACACACCCGCTTTACTCCGCAAAACGTAAGCTGCTATATATGTCGCGTATATGCTTTAGTGGTAATCGTAACGTGTGTGTCTGACAGTGTAATTTTCGTTAACGAAAACGAAAATTGCCAATAAGAAACATACTTTAGCGATACCCAAAACTAAATATTTTAAAAATATTATTAAAACTAAGACTAAGTAATAAATTACTGGCACTATATATATATATATAT
>Ga0056128_1005005_pt1 | contig 16632 bp, 10 predicted proteins | sample WorMetLIZISLAND2_FD_71113 | JGI IMG/M metagenome (GOLD analysis project Ga0056128, IMG submission 71113) | Marine gutless worms symbiont microbial communities from Max Planck institute for Marine Microbiology, Germany - Olavius geniculatus... ... | reverse complement strand
GACATCGCATTTGCTATCCACTTTGATCTCGAAGTTCTCATATTTAAGTACCAGCCGCTCCACCAAGGTGATCAGGTTGTCCAACTTGTCCTGCGAAGTCGAAGGGATGTTGCGTGAATCCATGATTACCTGATCGCATGAATCACAGAACCAGCGCAAAGGCACATTTGATGAATCAGACACTAGTTGGTCGTACAGTTCACTGCTTATATTCATACATTCAGCACCACAGTTTCATGGAATATTGGAACTCCTGCTTCAAGAAATTTAGTAAATTTACATATGTGTGTTAATTTTTTAACATATGTTAATTTTTTTAAAATGTGTTAACGCGTTGAGTTAAAGCCTTAATTTGACAGCTCTAGTTGCCCATTGTACATCAAAAGCAGTTTGTAGTTTGTCCAATAATTTTTTTCAAGTTCATGTTTAACAAAAACAGTTTTGGCTTGAGCTGCACTCTGAAATATATTGCATACTGGCATGATTTAAATAATACGTGAAGGACTGAAGGTGTCATGTCATGGTTCACAGACCATCTGTGTTTATTGTGAATATTGGGTCTGCCATCTATTGATAATGTGCCTCACTATATTTGTTTCTAGCAATTTCTCTATGCTAAGAGCAAACTGCTAGAATTATTGATTTGGGAAATCTTTTCAGCTCTTTCCAAGGACCCAAGTTATGGCAAATTTCTGTTCGCTATTTTTAGCTGAGAATTCTTTTGAGCAGTTATTTATGTACATGCTACCCCAGAGTGGACTGTAACTGAATAGTTATTGGAGCAGGACTTTGTATGGGCAGGATACTTTATTTGGCATTAGACTGATCGACGATTGATTGATTTTATGTGTGTAACAGAACAATAGGAGACAGAATTGGAGAAGCAAAGGCGCATGGCAATATTGGTAACACTTTGAAAGTGCTTGGTATTTATGATGATGCAATGACACACTGCGAGCAGCATTTGTCTCTAACATCACAGCTCAGTGACAAGGTTTATTCTATTTTTTATCTGTTCCACTTAATAATTATCATAAAGAAAAATTGTGTTATTAATACAACTTCACAGTGCAATTATGGCAGTTTGAGATCTTACTGCGTGAGCATTGAATATCATAATGATACATTTTTGTAATGGACCGGTACATGGTCTTTTGTTCTGTCCGTCCCACATGCCATCCTGTACAGAATACAGGCTCTTAACACAAAAAGAATTAAAGATGTAGAATAAATAATTGAATTGGTACAAACTTTACTCTCTACCGGTGTAATTGGTGTAGTAATTTTTAGTTTAAAAGGTTGAAGGTCTAAATAATTATGTCAGATCAAGGCCAACCCAACATATTTTTATTGTTTCTTTTTGCTCACATTGGTACTAATTCAACTCCGACTGGGACTGAACTTGACACATTTCTTGCTAGAGTAAATTGTACCTCTGCAGATGATGGCTTGTTTGTGTGGTGGCATAATAATTTCGAGATGTTTCTGTTTTGAAGTTGTGTTGGTTCATGTGTCTGCTGTCACAACTAATCTTACTGGCAGAGTTTTTGCATCCAAGGTTTCGGATTTTTGTTTGAACTCGAAACCTTGGTTTTGTTGGTTGATGTTTAGCTGTGCAGAACTCTGTATTTAGTCATTTGTCTGTCCATCAATTACATTGCGATATTATCAAAAAATTTGTACATGTTGTTGGTTGTACCAGCTGTATACACAGTTATAACCTGACTTTTGTTTATGCTCGTTTTTCTTTAGATTGGTGAAGCACGTGCTCTGTACAATCTTGGCAATATTTGCCATGCAAGAGCAAAAGCTGTAAGACCAAAAGCTGGAAACTATGACAGCTGTCCAGACGACGTGCAGAAACTTTTGCTGCAAGCTGTTGAATTTTACAAGTAAGTATTTTTAACTTACACAGACTTGCAGATTTTCTTGTGCTGTCATATTTGTGACTTAGAGTGGTAAATACCTTTTCGCTCAGTCAGTTAGCAAACTGTGCAGTTGCACTTGTATTTGTGATCAGGCAGAAATTTTGTTACCACTTTGCTATACGTCTTTTGTAATAGACCACGTTATATGTCTTGTTCATTTGTCTATCTGTTTTTTGTCTATGAAAAATCGGTTGTTGGTTTGTTACGTTAGAATGAAATTAAATAATGTTGCATATAGGAGGAATCTGCAGCTAGTGACTGAGCTTGGAGACAGAGCAGCTCAGGGTCGAGTGTTTGGTAATCTTGGCAACACATTCTATCTGCTCGGCAACTTTGAGCAAGCCATCAGCCACCACCAACAGGTGCCTGTTTGTACGTATGTCTGTCTGTAAATGTACAACAGCCGTTCTGGAGGAAATGATGAATTCTGTATGACAGTGTAGTCCCCTTGACTGCTGGTCAACTGATCTAGTCAGTTAAAGGCACTGGCTGTTAATGGAGCTGACTCTCCCACTAACTTGGGTTAAGTATGTTAATTTAATCAGGTTTAAACCTTGGCGACTCAAGCCACTCCTACCATGCAATAAACCTCAGGTCCTTGGTCTGTGCGTATATCTTTTTTCTATTGCTGTTTATTTCATGCATACTTTAACTACTCCCTGCTATGGTTGTCGCACGTCAGGATAAATGCATTGCAAATAGAGACTAGGACTAGGACTATAAACTTGTCTCGATTTTTTTGAACTTATTTTGTAATTCTGAATGGAAGATGGTGGCGACATTGTAAGTAGCCATTTTAGTGCTTAAACTTTGGTTTTACAAGCTAGTTATATATTTGGGTGTTATCTCTTTCTGTGTGCAATGCATCTTATGTGGCTGCTGTAATAAGCCACATTGTTTTACTGCTTAAACTTAAGTTTCCTTGCATATGTGTATGACGGTCCAGAGACTTTCTGTTGCCAAAGAGTTTGGTGACAAATCCGCTGAGAGACGAGCCTACTCGAACCTTGGCAATGCCTACATCTTCCAAGGCCACTACGAGCTTGCTGTTGACCAGTACAAGTAAGCATAGACTCAAAGCATATTTCGTAGTCACTTTCTATTATGCTGCGTTTCTACTAAGGTGCATTACCAGTGTTGTCTGTCTAGTCTGGGATTCTAACTCAGAAAAAATGTAGGAAAACCCAAATTTGTGTGAATGTTTTCTGGGTTATGAGTAACCAGATGGCCACTTGTGAGATCCAGAGTCCCGGGTTAGGGTCAGGATCGTGCACAAATATGCATGGTTTGGGGGGGATGTTCCATATGATGTCTTTGCTTGTTTCATTATTAATTAATGTTGTGTAGTAATAATATCGTAAGTATATTAGAACTCGGTTGTGATTTTTATATTCGGCAGATGATAGAGTGTTTCGTTATTGAATGGTGTTTTGCAGTAAAAAAAGTTGTAAGTTTATTAGAACTGTATTGTGATTGTTATATTTGGCAGAAGATAAGGTGTTTTTGTTGTTTGACATTGCTACATTATGCTGCCTTTGTTACTTATTTCTTATTTCTAGAGCTGTGGACTGTGAGCTATAAACTACAAACTTAAAGGTCACATATTTAGCAGACTGTCACAATTTGCTGCGTCCTTAACACCAAAACAAAAAATCTCTTTTGCAGGCATTTGAGCTGTTCAAAGTCAATGCCAGCTTGTCTGTTATTAAGAATAAGTATATAACTGTTCCACAATTTTAGGCTTGCAGCTGCAAAACACAAACATTCGTTATAGTGAATGTGAATGTTGAACATGGTCTTGTCACTGTTGTTTCAGACAGACTCTGCAGCTGTCGCGGCAGCTGACAGATCGTGCCCTCGAGGCCCAGGCATGCTACAGTCTTGGCAACGTGTACACATTGCTTGGCGACTACATACAAGCGATCGAGTACCACGCGCTGCATTTGAAAATAGCGCGCGAGCTGAGCGACCGTGTTGGGGAATCCCGTGCATGTTGGAGTCTGAGTAACGTGTACAGAGCCACCGGCAACTCTGAGAAGGCGGTCTCGTACGTCTTGCATCACCGAGACATCTGTGTTGAGGTTACAAACCTTGGTTTCATTTTGCTGATGTATTCTAGGTATTGCAATCCCGGGATCCTGAATCTCGGGATCCCGGCCGTTTTCACCAATCCCGAATCCTGGTATTGGTGACGTCCCAATCCTGTTATTTCGGGATTACAAAAATTCGTTAGAATTGTACTTTTTTGCATGTCAAATGATAGAAATAAGATTTTTAGCCGTCTGATAAATAAAATATTTTATGAGCGCCAGAGAACTACTCTGTGCTGCATACTTTGATTCGTATTTTGACAGTCGTCACTCCATACAGTTCGGACGTACCTTCCGTAGGGGCCTACACAACGTATCCTATGCATGATATAAGTCCATTGGGGATACCAAAATGATGACCAGTCTAAAAGCTTAATCCCGAAACTGGATACCATTACGATTTTTTCAATCCTGAATTCCGGGATTGAGAATTCAATCCTGGGATTACAATCACTACTGTATTCAAAGTTTCGTGGGTCTTGTGAGCTCGAGAATAGGCCAGGTCCATTCTGTGTTTCATTCTGTGTTTGAATGACGTAGAAATTTCTGAACCAGGGTTTTAGTTTGTACTGCTGTAGTTAGATTGTGCGTGTGTGAATCTTGATGTATTGGCATTGTAATGCATCGATGGTTTTTCCTCTTTATTGGGGGCACTATATATTTTTGTGTATGGTGTAATATGTACTTCAAAGATTAGTTGCTAGGTATAGAACATTTTTACTGACAAGTGATTTTGTTTTGAGGTAGAACATTGAAATATTCATATCTCTTTGAGTTCAGTAAATGTGACAAGTGAACTGCGTGCACTACGCATAATGGTGGCATTACGTATTGCAGATTGGTGACACAAGTGGCTTGGAAACAGCCGAGAAAAACTTGACAGATCTGCAGCAAATGTTTGGAGTAAACATTTCACAGAGGAGGTAGATTGTATTAAATTGTTGGCTTATTCGATGCTGCTAATTACTGTGCAGCTATCTTAATAGGCTGCATCATGGGTTTTGTTTATCTGCTTGTTGATCAATTTATCTCTCTGTCACATATAGGCTCTTATCTTGAAAACAAAAGGGCACAGAAAACAAGTAATTTGAGCTAATGCTCACGAGACGCGCAAAAGCCTATAGCAGTTCTTGTTCGCAAACTGTCAGTCTGTCTTCAGCCATTTTGTCACAGTTCATTCTTGGAGTGTGCGCTGCAGCTGAAGATCGCAAAAATCAATAAAAAACCCCTTATTTCGGAAGTTTAGGGTTTTTTAAAGTCATCGATGTTGATACGACTGAAAAGCTCGTCACTAGTGTTTATAGGTAGAATCTGCAACCGTTTTCACGAAATACTGGCCAACAACGGTAAAATAACGACTTTTATGGGGGTACCATTCTTTGATGCCCTCGTGCGCAGGTTTCCTTGAACCTAGAAAATTGATACTTGAACCGTTGAAATCTACTTTCAGTGCTGAAAATTTCATATGCACCATGTCTGTCTCAATTGGTTTTGGTGCAATTTGCTCTTGAAATTTGTCTCGCAACCCGAAATCACCAAAAAAAATCCATAAAAGCCCTTACTTTAGCGTTCAAGGTCATCCAAGGTCATTGAATTTGGTGGCAATCGAGAGCCAGTGTATGACTTCCTGTTACTGATTAATAGTAACCTAGGCCCTATCTCGCACCGCTATTGAGATACAGCGACTTATTGGCCAAAAATTGCAAATTTTTCCCACTTCCCTCTCACTTAGTGCTGTTGTTCGGGATGACCCCCTTCAAATTTATGGAAAAGCTTTATGGTTCCTGGAACTAGTCTTCCAGGCAGCTGACGGTGAAGATTGGTGATCCTAGCTTGCACTATTTTTGACTGATCCACCCCTGTGACAGACAGATGGACAGACGGACAGACAGAATTGCGGTGGCTAAGATGCGCTGAAGTAATTGCTTTCTCACATAAAAACTAAAATTGGTGGGAACGTACCCAAGTGCAGGCCTAACTGGGTTGCCAGTTTTTAGCTCAAGAGATCAGAGGTTGGCCACACATTGTGTTGGCACTTGGCTAGGATGGGCTTATTATTTGTGTTGCAGTTTGTATCTCACATAATGCATATCAGCTTTTCTTTCTGTTTATTAGTAGTCTAGTGTACATAATATTTTTTGAGAAATTAGTTTTTGCATGTTTGCATCTCTCTTGTGCTTGTAAACTGTAGTATGGCTCAATGGGCTCAGGCATATTAACATACGACAAGGCTGTGCATGTAAACAATCCAGTATTTTACGATTATGTACCATAATGAAAATACTTTTGGTAACTGAAATTACTTTCTATGTTTAATTGGGTCTTAAAGGGGTCATGGTGAAGGCACCTGGGTAGATGTGTCGAGACGTATCTGTGCTCTGGCATTATAATCTAAATGGCTGCAGGCTAAGGAAACAGAGATCAGCGTGACTTTACATGTTTTCTGCTGTGTCTGTAGTGGCAGTGATGGACATGACGACGTTGACACAGGACGTACGAGAAACTACCGAACTGATCTCGAAGAGAATGCTGTAGCCACGTCGGTGAGGCAGAGAAGCACTGCACAACAGGTAATCAGTGTGCAGTGTCTGTTGGTCTGATTAGCTTGTTGCATGATGCAGATATTAACTACTGCACTAGAATATGCACTTGCTTCAACGCTTACAGCAACTGGAGTCCGACTTTGCTATACATAAGTAATTAGTAAAGTTTACTTGTAACTGACACACAGTACATCACAGTCTTCGTCAAATGAAAACGTCATCAGATGTTGTTTAAACAATTCACACTGACATGTAGATTATTCTGTATAATGTGATTGCACGCTTGTTCAAGTTCAGTTTAATGTTCATGTTTTGCAAGGTCGTACAGCAACAAATTTGGAGTGGCAGCTTTGATTCCAGCTTTGTTTGTGCTTTGTCTCATATACAGGAGTGAAATAATTATAAAATTGCTCGGACACTTTTTTGTCACCAGTCACAAAATAATTGTGTATGTTATTTTTCAACCTTCCTAATAGGCATTTGCGAATCTTGTTTCTTTGTCAGTCTGGCTCCGAAGTCTAACATGAAATGGCATGCAAAAAAACTTTTAAAATTGCTGTAAAGTTGTGAACATTCCCCAGGGCAGGAATAACAGATATGCCAGTCTTCAGCTCACTAAGTCAGGTTTAAGACTAACATATTTTCTAGTTTGACTCTCATTGCATGATATCTTGGTGATGTGCAAAGTTTTCTGTCTGATAGGTGAGCAAAAGTGCAGGCAGTCGACCAACAGCTGCTGAAGATGAAAGTCTGTTTGAACTCATAAGTCGTTCACAAAGCCGGAGGATCGATGACCAGCGATGTTCAGCTAGACATTTAACCCCACGCTCAGGTCCAGTTTGTCTCTAGTCATTGCTGCAGTCTTTTTTGTAAAGTGGATTTTTCTTAGTTTTGGGGCATAGGTTTGTTTATTGTTTGAGAATATATGACAGCAGCTGTACAACTACATTGTCTTTAGCAACAGGAATGACATCTGGAAAAACATCCCCAGTTCTGTCTTGTCATGCCTCAGCCTTATCAATTCTGGAAGAAGTAGGCTTTTAATTAATATTTGTCAGGACAAATAGAAATGACACCATGAAAATTTCAGCATGATGGATAATTAGAAAGTTACACCTGTAACGCATAATAACAGTTTGATGCTAAATTTATGTAGAGACTGCATTTCTTACGGCGTAAACTGTCGTCAATGTTGAGCGGATCTTTCATTTGTTGATTTCCATTTACCAAGTGATAATATGGCAAATATTTTGTATCAGCAGCAGGCACAACAAGTGTTCCTGGTTCTTCTGAAGCTGCTCTACCGAAGGCACCAGCAAATCAGACAAGCAAAAACAGCAGACTGGATGAGAGCTTCTTTGACATGCTGATGCGCTATCAGGTTAGCAGACAGTCTTGTTGTTCAATCAGTGAATCAGTCAAAGCACATTTACGTAGCACAAAGCGTTGCAAATAAATCTGAGGTGCAACATGTTGATAATTCCGCTGCAGTCTTCAGCGATTTTTGTTGTTCAGTGTTTTTTGTCCATCACAGCTCTGTCACCTGTTTTTCTGCAGTCTTTGTAAGAGTGGCTAGGAAGAACTTTTTATCCATTCTGTTGGCGACTGTGGAATTGGTGTTTTAAATACGCATTTCTTAGTGAGGATTTTTTTTACCATATTTCATTCTTTCTCATTTTTTCCTGTGCATATATTTAAAAAGTTATATTGCTGAAGTCTATACTATTCAGTACTTCAATTGTTTGGCATAAGGCTGATATCGGTGATGAAGGTGTATAATTTTGGAACTGTTTTTTTCCATTCTAATCACACTCTACAGCACTGATGGTCTGAAGAATAATGTAATGCACTGCATGTGTATGTGGGGGGAAGGGGCATTTTAGGATGCTGTTTAGAATGTGCTGCTGACACATTTGGTAGCCTTTCAGCTTTGCTGTGCTTTATTTAAGTTGTGGCTTTTTATTATTTTTTTTTTATTTTTTCGGTCAATTGCATGCCGTAATTATCTGTGAAATTAAGCAAGAAAGTGGCAGAGGTCAGAAAATTGTTAGTGATTCAGAGTATTGGATGATAATTGCAATATTGGAGCACATAGAAGTGCAGTCATGTGATGATGTTGATGTAAGGGTTCACGTATGGACGATCAGCGCAGCTCAATGCGACACGTCGCTGCGCCGACTTTACCTGACGACGACTTCTTCAACTTAGTGCAGCGTCTGCAGTCGAGCCGCCTGGAGACACAACGATCGACCATGCCTACTCCACCAGCCAGCGCTTCCCGCCAGTCTGCTGCGAGTACCGCATCCTTACTGTCAGTCAGCGAAAAGAAGAAGAAAGCAGATAAAAAAGACAGTAGAGTGTAATTAGCATTTCAAATCAAAAGACAAACTACTGTGGTGAACTGTTGCTGCTAGTGCAAACAGCCATTGTAAATTATGTAGGCGAACTTCTGAATTTGATGTGATGATCAGGGACCATGTTCTCCAAACTTTCTGGGAACTTTTTCAAATTGTTACCCAGTTGTTCTTAATGCAGGTCACTTAAGATTTTCTAAGAACATTTTTCTGTTCAAATTATTGATGGCATTCTTTACGCTTGATAACTTCTTCTGCAAGTGAGATAAACCAATGCATGCATTTATACAGATACTGGTGTGTGACATTTTATAAGATAAGCAATTTTCTTGGGAAGTTTTTAGAATGTGGGCCCAGATGTATGCTGATTTGAGTTTTGTTCATCCTGCTGTACATTTGTGATGGTATTTTGATGTGTGGAGTTATTTTTATGACATCTTTATTACCATTTTTAAAGCGTGTTGCCACAGCAAACTATGCAGCTATGCCGTATTAGTTTTGTTCAGCATGTTTGACCATTTGTCTGTTTGCTACACACTGTTATTGCATCAGTAGAACCCATGTTAGGATCCAAACATCTTTTTTGGCAGGTAGATACAGAGTTCTTCTACTTTTGAGGTCAGGTTATTCCATAAATTGCAAAGGATTCCACATTACATTGAGCAAAGGTGTTAGGACAGAAACAGTTAATGGGTGAATGCAGTAGGATTACAGTGTGAATAATAATTAACTAGCTAAAATGTGACGCATAGCTAACATGCTGTTTTTTTGTGCAGCAGCCGATCATCCCAAAGTCCCACATTACTGTAGAGTCCTAGTTGTGCTTCCAATGCTTAATGTTGTCATTTTGGCAGTGGGAAGGACCTCTGGCCATTTGTGCAATTGCATTTGGTTTTTGGGACTGTATTGACACCTAGCTCATCTAGGAGTAATTCTTAAAAAGAATGCAGGTTAAATAACAATTTCAGTACTAGTAATGACTGTAGAGCCATGCTTATTTGTATCCATGATTTTGTCTGATATAAAACAGCGATAAAGGAGATTGGAACCTAAAAGTGTTTACTACAGCGGTGTACAAAACTGTTCATAAGGTACATATTGGCCATTGTGGTGCGATTTTTAATGTGTCATATTCGCACTGGTACACAGTGATTAGTTTTATGTGTACTCTATTGAGATTATTTACTGTTTATTTATCCTGTTACAGATGGCTGTAGATATGTTTTATGTCACTGTGGACTTTTCCGCTTGCTATATGATGTTGGATATTAGCAGCAAGGCCTGGCAAATAATATGGCACTGATGCAGCATACTTTTGTGCTTGAATTGTTGTGATTTAGCATCGTTTTAGAGATTATTGTGAAGTGGTTATCACAATACACTGCACAATGTGCACATGTGGAGCAGCTGTTTGCTCTTATACTAATATAGGCATACTGCTAGACATTTAAGTACAGTATTATTAACCTTTTTATGTTCGTGACAGCATTGTGGTGCACAATTTGGTTTTATATACACACGTGCTGTAATGCACTGTGTGTGCATCAGTATTATGACACTATTTCCAACTGGATATTATGGTAATACAGAATAACTGCTATAGTTTTACCATTAAAATTCTGTTGCTTAGTAACATAATGACAAACAAACCAGTAAAAACTTTGCAGTCGCTTATTAGTTGAAGGAACATCATTTTCTGCGTATTTTTTTCTGCGTAAATGTTCTATGCAAATACTCTCGGTATTCGAACATTATAATTGTACAAATAGATGCTAACGCCAGTATTGGTCCTGCAGCGTATCTCAGCAGAAGCAGAAGTATCAACGTGGATGCCTCCATCTGCTGTAATTCACTCACATATTTTACCTTGCTCTGACTTACTTTCTCGACCCATGATGTTTAAGGCCTAACAAGTTCATCTGACTTTCATATGGAGTAAATGTGTGTTATTTTGTTGACAAAACTCTCCAGCTGTTTAAGACTCTGAAAGATATGGAGTTCCAGAACTTTGTTATCTGACCTTGTACGAACTATGACCTTGACCCGTTAATCTTCAAAACGTAATGATATCATCTGGCTTTGACTTTGTCATCAACCAATGTTGGTGAACTTCTACCCAATGGGTTTTAAGATAACATGCTTTTCGACGAAAGGCAACACATAAATGCACATATGCATTCACTCATCGACTAAGATCTAAAAACTTAACACCTCAACTGATACCTAAGGGTGGAGTAAGCATATCAAACAAAAGTTGCAAATAAGTTAATCTGTGAAAATAGATATATATTAGAGCACAGGAACAAAATGACACACAAAAATTCAGCTGACACAGCAACATCCACATCACATGCATACTACCGACTGTACTGTTATTTTGTTGTCAGTGTGCAAGGAGTAAGCCCAATCTAAGGATACTGATGTAAACAGATGTTTCTGCCAGCTGTCAACAAAAGACTGGCAGTGACTGTAGAGTTGTTCAGGAACTGTGAATGAATAAATAACAGTCGTGTGGCTATCTGCTTTGCTGTCGACAGCCAATATCCTGAACAGTCGTAGTGGTACTTGTGAAAGACAGTTGTCAGCACTTGTAACATTGCTGTACCAGTATACAACTGGGTAACCAAGCAGCAAACCAAAGACAGTAGTATGGTTGACTTCCGGACTCAGTTCTAGCATATAGGCATCATCAGTAGTCCATGTTGTCAGCTTTTCAGTTACAACCTGCAGTCACAAATGCTACAAGTTTAATGTTAGTTGCAAAAAATATTGGCCTATTTTTGTAACTATATTGGTCTCTTTTTTAATCATCAACAGTAACAGACACAGGCAACTTTCTACTCTAATGAACAGTCTGCTATTAGTTCATATAACCACCAAATATAATAATCCTGTAATTACATCAGTCTCTTCTACCTGGGCAATCCTCTGGTGAAGCTCTGTTGAAGTTGATTGGGGTTGCTGCAAATTAGCAGACACGTCAACCATTATGACTCGTTCATTTCCACATGCGATTTCACTCATTCTGTGTTTTACTGCGCTACGTTTGACAATAAATATCTGCTCCTCAACAGCAAGTACTGACAGCTGACACTGAACAAGGCGAACGTCGTACAGTCGTTTCAGCCAATCTATGACTCTCTGACACGGAACAAAAGCTAGATCAAACATATAACTCGGCTTCAGTTCGGTATCGACGGCCTTCACACAGACGCGAATGTCAGCTGCAAATCTGTAACAGGACGGAGCAAGAAATTCCTTTATTGCATCCTTCCATCGTACCAAATCCATCGCACTGTTTAACCGGAAATAGAAAACAAAACAGCCCGACAGCTGTTAAAAAGTGGACGAAAGACGAAAATTGAAAAACGACGGTAACATAACGTAATGGAGTTAGGCGAACTCGCATGTCGCACTCGCCGCTGGCCGACTCGAAGTCGGACGACCCAAGCTCAGGGCTGGAAAAAAGTTTTTGAAAGAAGATGTTTAGGTTTTAAATTGTTAAAAAAAGTTTAAATTTTTGTAGTTTTTAAAATTTTTTGGTTTAGTGTCCAATCATTCAAATGAACACCGTACACTAAATTACGACCCAGGAAAAACGTCATAGGCCTACACTCTCTTGAGAGCAAACGACATAATGACATAATTAACGTCATAATCCAAAAATCACAATTAAAGTATAAATTAAAGTATTATATTATAATAAATTTTACAACAAATAAAAAGCCTAAAAACCTAAAATTAGACTTTTGAGGTTTTTAAGGGTAAGATCCCTAAATTCCAGCTATAAGCTGAGGGAGCGGTGTAAGCGAGCCCCAGTCGAAATTATATTGGTGCATTACAACTTTAAAATGTAAAATCAGTTTGACAAAAAGTTTAGTTATTTTCCTGAGAATCAATTGATCAAATTTAGTGCAGTTTAAACAGTAGGCCTATAGGCAAACAACGGCGGCGCTACAAATTCAAAAGTGGGGGGGGGTAGAAATAATCAGCGAGCTAAGCGAGCAGAAAATTTTTTTGAGCTGTTGTGTGCAAAATCACGTTAACTATACGTGCGTCTTTAAGACAGTCTGCTTTGGCGAATTTAGGGCGTCCCCTCTAAATACGCCCCTGGTCAGTGGCGTCATTTCAGAAAATCATTGGGGGAGGTTTCAGTGAAAATTGATATCGTAAACCACCTCAGCCTCCCCCCTAAATGACGCTCCTGATCCCTGCATATACGTCATATGGTCCTTGAGCTTTATAGGATTTAGGCTATAGGCCTAAATAGTAGAATATGGACTGATGCGGTGACTGTGAACAACGAACAATTCTTGCTGACAAAAGACAGATTAAGATCTGACGAGGCCGACGAGGTCGACGTTACTACGAGACGAGACAATGTCATTGTCAATTCAGCGCATTGTAGCCTAAGTGCAACAGGTGATGTACATGTTAAACTACTGTGTTAATCTGGACAGTCTAGAGTAAGATTAATGTGTCAGGCTATATCCAGTTTACACGCCAGCTTGACGAGTGCTTGAGTTTTCAAACAGGTTTGATACTGCAGGCATTCACCAAACTGGCTTAACGAACTATGCTAGTTAGGGAGCAAGTTATAGTTTACAAATACACTGTACACTTGAATTTGCGCTCGTCAAACGCTTGACGAGCCAGCTGGTTGAGCGCTCGTCAAGCCAGCTTCATTGTATAAACGGGTAATAAACAAAAAACACTTTAGACAGTAGTTTCACTACACTGTTCCATAAAAACGTTACCCTTTCTATTTGTGTGATATTTCAATTACATATCAACCATTTTCGCTTATTTTTGTTAGAAGCATAGGCTTACCTGAAGAAGTTTGAAACAAACACATTTTGCCCAAATTAGGAACATTAAATGACGTCCGACAAATGTATGACGAAAATAAAAAGGGCGATGTTTTTATAGAATTCGCAATTCGGTGTACACTGTCGTTCGTTTAAGTTTCAGTACACCTGTGGAGTGAACAACCATTGAACCAGTGCGCAGACATAATGCTATAGATATGCTATGCAGTACGATCACTACGATGGCGATCGTGGAATGCGGTTCACAAGGCAAAGATTCCGAAGTAATTTGCTGTGTTGCCGTCGAGGAAAAAAGGTCCTTCATCAGAATCAGCAATGCTGATGTCCTGTAGCTGTATCGCCTGCCCTGAATCGAGCTCAGCAACAGTAGCCGTGAAGCAAGTCCTCCTCTGTCGGTTGTGTTCGTTTGGTAAACTTGAGTTGACGTAGTCAACGCCAAGCATACATTGCGTCAGCACGGAGGAAGGCTCGCCTGTCCGACGACCGTCAACAAGCACCACCTTAAAACCGCTCAGCGCCGCCGTCGACTCATATCCAACCTACATCGACACCATATCATCATATCGAGATGCAAGGCTGAACTGACCTGTGTTAATCATTATATACGCAGATTGTGATAGTTTACCATTTCCGCGGATAAAGTCAGTCGCCTACCCGAATATTTTAACCTCCCTGAATCGAATCCACGACCTCTTGATCGCACGTCGCAGTCGCACATAGGTACATTACATCACCAAGCCAATAATTCACATAATTTTATAGTATCTGCTTATGCCTCTGACAGATTAATGCGATGACGTTGAGATCAACGAATCTAATCGAGGTAGGCCTAATTAACCTATATAGCGTAGGCCTATAGGCCTAATTCTCACTGGACGCGCATGACGCTAGGCCTATAGCAGCAATCGCCACTCGGCATCAGTGATGTCGCTAGCTGTCTGCGCAGAAGTAGCTGTTCTCTCATTTTAATTGCAGCACTGGTGCCGTGTAGATATGACGATACAATGTAACCAGAACCCGGGTGAACTTAACCTGGCCATCCCTTCTTGGGTAGACGCAATGCGTACTTTGCAGCGATAGGGCCTATCTGTGCGCGTAGCCTAAACACGCACAGGCACTGTTTGATGCATTAACCCTCTATCCGTGGCCAAGCGGCGTAATTTAGTGTCTGGCTACGGCTATAGATCGTGACAAGGACGTTAGGGGCAAGTTGCCTCTACCACTAAATTTTAGTTTGCCAGAAAATCTTTGTTCGTCGCACTGGTCTAGTCAGAATCTGGATGTAGGGGAGGGCACTCGAGGGGTAAAGTGTAAAGAGGGGTCTCTTTTCCCAGCAAGGAAAGAGTCTGGGAAGGGGCTGTGCCTCCTCCGCAGAAAATGTTTAGATTTGTTTTAGCTAAATTGAAGCGTTTTGGTGCATTTTTTGCACTGTTTTAAACAATTAATTAGGCCGGGCAGCTACTGCCTCCAGTGCCCCCATAGCTACGCCAGTGGTTCGTCGGACAATGTATTTTAAAAATACGAAATTTGGGGTTGGGGAATTAAGAATATTGGAATTTTAAACAATTATTGTTTTCGCTGAAAACTTGCAGTTGTCTGTCGAAAATTTGCAACTCCCTGCCTCTCACCCCTGACACTGCTCGGCTGAAGGCTATGGGGAAACGGAGATCAGCGCCACCTCATAGGCCTAGTGGCTTCGGAAGAACTAAAGTACATTTTAATGTTTCAAGTCACTGCGAATACATTTTCAGTACGACGTACGAAAATAAAGCTACTATTTCTTATCACATATGTTAATTAGTAAATAGGCCTATCGTTCACTGTAGGCCTACACGAACACGATTGCAAAAAATGAGTGTTATGTAGATTCCGTTACCAAATTCCGAGTATAAGCCTACTGACTACTCGGTAGGCTCTAAGTATCGTGAAAAGAAACGAGCGTCAATTAACCTGAGCATAGACTAAGTAAAGTCCAGCTCTTGTTATTTTCAGACGTCGACGACGTACAGGCTTATTTCTCGACTTCACCCAACTTGCTCTTCGCCAACCGTACACTACTCTCCCAGGGTCTGCAAATAAGAATGAAGCAGCTGCACAATGGCCAACAGCATTCGAGGATACGTAGGTCTTATCATACTCTATGTAATTTATTTTTTTGCTAAAAATGCGTACGTATCTTAACGTATTCTACATGTATTTTAGCGTATGCGTATCCACAAACATAGACGGCCAACATGACATAATGGCTCTCCCGCCAGTTTGAAAATGATTTCGGTTTTAGGGACTACATCACTGGTGGACGTTAATCTAATAAAATTCATGATTTAAGATCAAACGTTAATATGCCGAATTTTCCGATCGCCAAGTAAACGTAGGCATATATACACCCAAGCAAGTAAGTCAAAATTAATATGCCAAGTTTGACGGTGAATGCGATCTTGTGAGAAGTTACGTGTACATCAGGGCTGTTTGGACCCCCCCCCGCTTGGGAGCTTTGAAATGGGTTTCCACAAACAGCCATTACATGTACACACACTTTAACAGGTCTTTTCGCTTTTTTAGTGTCAAACTTATATCTATTGTCATCGCGGAAGAATATTGTATACCCACTAAAATTAAACATAACTAGATATACAGGGTGTTCCAAAAAACGGATACCCAATTTTATTTTTGGGATAACTTCGGTAATTTAGCACCGATTTTAACCATTCTTTCACTGTTACAAGCAGAAATTTATGGTGCGTAAACGTGAAGTTCTTCCACCCACTGCACCTTTATTGTGTGACCACATTACCTAGCAAAACAAACACTGTCAAAGCTACAGTGGTCTCGGAGAACAGGCAGCACATAAAGATATCAATTTCGTAGCATAAAAAAGCTTACTTACT
>Ga0056128_1005003_pt1 | contig 16634 bp, 10 predicted proteins | sample WorMetLIZISLAND2_FD_71113 | JGI IMG/M metagenome (GOLD analysis project Ga0056128, IMG submission 71113) | Marine gutless worms symbiont microbial communities from Max Planck institute for Marine Microbiology, Germany - Olavius geniculatus... ... | reverse complement strand
AAATTTTATCTCAATCGGATCAGGGGTTTTGATTCTGTGGGGGGTCGAATTTTTGGCTTTCCCATAAGAAAGAGAAGTCGCCGTTAACACAGGGCTTGAACTACCGTTCAGCCTGTGATGTAATCTGTATTATGTTAAGCTGAGAGAAGGGTACTCGTTGTGCTGCCGTCTGGCGTTTTCAATAAATAATAATATCCAAAAACATCATTTTCAGAGCGTTGCAGCTCACTATGTGCTACAAAGGTGCACATGTTATCGTTTCTTCTGAGCAAAATATCTTCAAAAGTTATTAATGGATTTCAATTAAATATTTTTGATGGATGGGGCTTTGTGAATTGATCTGTTGATTGGATGTTGGTAGTGATGCGAATCCCGGGTTTTTGGATTTGGAATTTTTAAAATGTTGTCTTCACTGGAGAGCAATTCTGTAATGTCAACAACTGATATCATTTGTAATATACTAGTGTTTGAAAAAATACCGGTAATTTTGGTTTTATTGATGCAGAAGTGCTGCAAATTGTACCAGTCGGAGGGGTATACACCTGATTCACCATTGCCACCAATGTCAGATTCTGATGCAGATGGCATAAGTGGGCACAGGCTTGCGCCATATAAAGCCCACTATCGTTACTGAATACTTTATTATTACACAGTCTCCGGCTCCAGTACATTTTGTGGGTACTGAAGCCGATTCCCTGTGAGTAATTATAATGGCGGAAGATTGAAAATTTTTGTAGGCATGTTTACACATTTTGGTCTGAAGCCATCCAGTTACTACTTTCAACACATGGTCCGTGCCTCTCACTTGGTTGTCTACAACACTGCCCAGGTAATACATAATACAAGCTAATAGCTTAGAAAAAGCTGTCGCTGACGACAATAGAAATGAATGAATGAATGAATAAATAAATAAATAAACAATATTGCCGGTTATAGATAGACTAGGCCTATAAAAACACATATGATGGTCGACGACGACCACGCAATCAGCGTTAAACGAACTCCGGTGTTTGCCATTGACAATTAATCAGACCCGTCAGTGGGCAGATATGTCATTGCAGTGAGACAGGGCAAACCATGAAATTAAAAAATGCGATGCAAAATTTGCATTTTGTTTTGCACTTTACAGTTGGACAGATTTCTCGTTTTCTTATTATGCAGTTAGCACTTTAGCTGCAAGCATCATGATAGGCAGTACAAGAGCCAATGTAGAATAATTTCGGTTTCTCAGTGCTGTGTGTTAATTGCATCTCACAGTCAAAGCAAGTTGATGACAGCACTGGTTACAGCCAAGCCGACGAGGACAGGAGTTCGCTGATCTGCTGTCCTTGTCCGCAGACCATTAACAGAAATTGTGGCTCAATAGAGGACGAAACTTGCTTAAATCCAGACACCCGTGACTGCTGATGGCAGACTGGATATGATAACTGAATTCTGCAACAGAATACATATTCTGCTAAGATCTGTGCAAATTCAAGGAGCTGTATCAGTGACAGCTCAATATCATCACATAAAATACTAATTACTGATATGCCTGATTGAGACTACTTTTACATATATTACTCTGTTATTTTGCTTAGTCCTGTTCCTTATGCATTTGTCACATTGGCAAATGTTACTAACTTGCTGCTTCGTGGTTTTCATAACGTGACTTTCATTTTTACATTTATAGTTTTCGTCATCTGCTTTATCATAGCTAAGTAGCCTTGATTTTGCAAACTGTTTTTAAATGTGGTCGGTTGCTAGTAAGATTTTTGTGCCATGAAATGGTCTCTTATCTGCTGATGTGCTGTTCAAAACTACTGACTTGTTTATTCCTGCTAGATGTGAGGGAACATTCAAAACAGCTAAAAAATACGTTTTTATGGAAAAAAATGTAAATGTTTGTAAACGCGTTGACTAAAAAATGTGACCCTTCTCTTGCTTGACATACTGGCTAATCCACTCCTTAAGGATAGTTTTCCTTTATATTTATCACAATGTTGTTATCAGACGTAAGTTGCTTGACTTACTTAAGTAAATCTACATGTAGAAACCAACATGCAGAATCCACTGTTATGTTACGCCAAATCTGTACTGTATTTTGTGTAGGTATTTTTGATCATCATCATTTTTACACGGACCATTCAACGTTTAAAGGGTTTGAATGAGATGATTTTGTTGTGACATTTGCGTCATGATCTATGAAATTTTAATTTATTGTGTTCAATTAAGTTTAGTTATGTTCTCCTGTACTGCCATTTCCTGGCACAGTCAAGATTTATCGAATGAAATAAAAATGCTGCATAATTGAGTGTTAAACACATTTTTATAGAAGTTAATAGAAAGATGATGAGCGTAACTTATTCCAGCTGTATGGTTAAGCTGCTGTTGCTGCTGGTTTTAGGTGCACAGTCAGGTGATGCGTCCGTGGGTGCAGTGTGCTCTGGTGGCCAAGTGTGTGTCTCCGGCCGGTGCTGACTCTGGTAGTTGTGTTCGTCGTCGACCGAGGTACTTGTACACGGGCTGCCACAGCTACGCCGAGTCCGCTCTCAACGTGGTCCTCGGTCTCGCGTTCAACTTTGAGGACTCGGAGTACACGCTGAGCAACTTCACCGCAGTGTTTGGACTAGAGGAAACCACGACGCCACACAATGTCACTCCCAGCAGGTGATTTGCCGCTAGACCTGGTAGCACGATGGTCTCGGTCAATGAAGTTACGCTGTGCCGGGTCTTGATGCTGGGTCAGTCTGTCAGGAGCTTCGCAATATCACTCCAGCCAGGCAATCTGCCGCTATACCTCATACAGTATCTCTTCAGATCTACCGTTAGGTCTGGTAGTACGTTGATCTCGATCAGTGAAATTACTCTACGCCGGCCCGGTTAGTACTTGAATGGTTGAACAGGCAAACCAGATCATTCTTCATCTGGCCGTACAGTATTACTCCTAGCACCGGCAGCTGCTGATCTACCATTACACCTGCATGTAACTCTTCGAGAAACTGGTATTTCTGGTCTACACTGCCAACCTGTGGTCTTCAGCCAGCGTCATGACTGTCTGGAGGATTACAGGGAAGATTATTAAAACTACCATTATGTTAATTACATATACACACGCATAATGGAGTTCTTACAATTTTTGATTTAGCTCGTTTTTGTGTTTTGTGTTTCTGTAAAGGTTAAACTTTCTGTTTTTTATTGTAAAGGTTAACCTCACCGTTCCATTACTATGTGTTTGTGTGTATTCTGCCTGAAAAGGCCGTCCCCAAAATGACCTATACTGTGTCAGGCAGGACGTTAAACCCTACTCACTCACTCACGCCCAGCATCTCAAGACTTTTTTTTTCGCTCATATCTGGACCTACTCATTCGATGTTTTTACTCACGTGATCCTACTAGAAATAATGTTGGGACCTTAATTTTTGGGTTTTTGACTGAGTCCATAACCCATCCGGTTCATCTTAGTCCCAAGGTGCAGACAAACTTCCGTCTGCACGGGCAGAGACGGACGGACGGACGACGTGGAAACAGAATGCGCCTGGTGCCGCCTAATGGTGTTTGGAGCAAAAGAACTGTAGACGTGAAGCTTAGTTTGGGAACAGTGTGATGTGAAATGTTTTAGGCAGAATCACTTTTGCAGTCTATTCGTGCACATTTCTCCTTGGTGCGGTCTGTCTGTCACATTTGTGCATCCTGCTTAAACTCTCGAATGGATTTTGATGCCATTTGGCAGGTACACTTTTGGGCTCTAATCACACACTATATTAGATGCGGAGGGGAACGGGAGATTTGAGGTAGCACCCCAGCCAAAACATGCATTGCAAGTTTGCAGCCAAACCGTCATTATACGCTGCCCTGGTGAATACAAACGAGCAGTTGGGTGGACTTGCATCAGCGATTCTGCCTTTTGCCAAAAACTTTTGTTGCTAGTTTCTATTTGTCATGGTGGTGTTGTGTTTGTTATTTCAATTCCGTCAACAGCAGATTTATTGATCTGCTGTGTTGTGTATATTTTTCTTGTACATGTGTTGATAACAGCAGCCTGTTTGTCATACATTCCGTTGCTCTGAACTTCAGCAGTCACTTGGCACTGTTCTGGTGGGTGAGCCCAAAACCACCAAGTTTCATAAGTAAGTAAGTAAGTAAGATGTGAATTACAGCATGCTCTCCAGTCATACCAACAGAGGCTAAACAGGATCGTCAGGGGTAACTGTTTGAAGCATCGTAACTGTAACGTCCTAGCATTGTCAGTATTTGCTTGTTTGTGGAGTTCTTTCACATTTTGTGGCATTACCAGTGATTATTAGCATTGTGTATACTAGTTATATGTGGTGAATACGTCGTAATGTAGCTAGCTGTACGTTGTGTTTGAGTTATTTTAAACTAGGCCTACTGTTATCATTTGTTATCTCTGCCAAGTGAACGTAGTGAAGGGAGGAGATTGTGCGTTCACTCGTTATTTCTGTCGTTGTCATCCTGTCTGTCTGTGTGCAGTGGCGTGATGTCATAATGACAATGACGTCATTACGTCACCAACACATTGTTTATTGTCTGTGACGTCCCCACCAGGAACACTTACAGCAACAGCAGCGAGCGATATACACCATGTCTCAAAAAATTGTTTGCATGCAACATCACAAAGAAGCTTAACGTGATTGACTAGCTTTGGCCAACTCACCTTAATGCTGTTGCTACACTACATTGTGAAATTCAGAAGTCGTAGTTTGGCCGTTTACAACAACGAATTTATACTGCGTAGCACATGCGTCGGCTCAGAAATGATTAACTGAATAGTGACAAACATGAGTAACAGTTATTATCTCTCAAAAAGTCACTTGTGTCACATCACATCATCTTTCTTACAGCATATGCTCAAAATGTCTTCCTCCAGCATGAACACAAGCGGTACTTGACGCAACTCGCCGGCAGGATGCTCAATAACAGCACGAGTCAGAGCAGCCATTTGCTGTTGATGCATCATTTCAGTTCGTTGATGAATAACCTAAAAATGAATACGATTAATGTTTAATAAGTAATAGATTTTTGATGATTTTGTGATCTCAGTGATTTTCTGAGCCGATGCATGTGCTACCATTGATGTAAATGGCCAATCTGCGACTTCTGCATTTAACAAGGTAGTGTAGCGACAGTATTAAGGTTAGATTGCCAAAACTATAGTCAAGTTTACTGATGTTGTTATTCATGATGTTGCCTACCAAGAATTATCAAAATCGGCAAATGTTACGAGTACACGAAGTTGTTCAAAAAATAAAAGTGGCACATATTTTTTGGAGATGCGGTGTAGTTATAGCTCTACTAATATAGGTTATTAGCGTTAGGAAAGAAAGAATTTTATTTAATTACTTCAAGTGACAAATTTAAAAAAATACGTTTAAATTACTGTTTTGTAAAACGTCACATGGTGGAGCGCCTTCTAATAATTGCTTATGCTGTCACTACCGAGTAGTGATGCGGTTGACTTACAGCATGGGACAGAGTGTTGTGCAGCAAATAACCAGCGAAATGTCACTGCTGATAGTAGGCCTACATGGCATCTATGTACCGATATGTCCAAGGCTAGATTTGTCAATTCTACTGGGGCAAGGCAGGGTCAAAATTCTGTGAACGTCACTTGCGCGATGCTGTGCTAGGAATATCACATCATCTTTATTACAGCATATGCTCAAAATGTCTTCCTCCAAGGAAGGTGCTAGTAAGGTGGATTGGAATCTTTCACATTGACAAGACACACACGCACGTAAATTGGCATTCTTGGACATTCTCTGCCGAAAATAAGTTCGACATATTGCAGTCATTCTGCAGTTAGATAATAGCTACATATAAAGGATATATGGATTACAGAGGGGTTAGAGGTCTATGGACTTATGAGGGACAGCAGTTTTGTTCAGGGGTCTAACCTTTCCCCCCAGCAAATACAACCCTGGATATGTCTACCCTACACAGTAGTGACAATAAGCCAAAATGAATCGAAACCAAGTTCTAGTTTATCAGTTGTTCGAACACTCACAAAGCTACAAGACATGAGTTATCTACATAGATAATACAATAACAGAACAGCTATAATAGTAGAAACAGCTAATAACATGCCTTAAAATAGCAATAGTAAAACAGCTGTTTAATACGAATACTGTAGATTGGAAACTCGAATTTTGCGAATTTTATTTCTTTAACTGGGTAATTTTTTTATACCAATTATAGTTATAAGGACGTGAAAAACGAATTTCAATGAACTTGTTTAAGAAATTTGGTTGAATTTGTGAGTTTTTACGAATTTCAGAGTGGTAAGTCACAAATTTTCAATCTGTGGTCTGTACCATAGAAAGCTGTTTTGATGTGAGCAATGGTTTCCAATGGATATTTCTGGGCTGTAAAATGTTTTAAAGTAAAACCAACAGACAGTGTGACAAGTTGACAACGAATACAGCGTGGCACTGCAAGCTGTGAGGATAGACTAGGACACATCTTGAGACATGAATCAGTATAATGTGAGACAAAACGATGGGAAAGGCAAGAAGTGAATAAACGTGCCTAAAAATGTTAAGCGACATCACGAGCAAGAATTATGACAATGCGAAGGGAGAAACTGCAATTAGTGGTAGCTGGCAGAAAAGACTGTCATTATACATTTGACTGTAGACTGAAAAAATGTGGGAATGGGTCATATACCTTTTCTATTTCTTGTGATACTTCTAAATGCAATGCATTGTCACCGTCGTAAAACTTACATAACTATGTATAAAAATATATAAAGCAGCACCACTGTGAAATGCATGAAGTGCTCTACGTGTACACTATGAAACAAAAAGAATAATCTACACGTATTATGCTAATATCTGGTCAATAAAATACAAAAAAAAATGTCAGCATCATGTATATGTACATGTAGCTAGTAGTACATTAAAGTTTCTGTGGGCTACGAAGCAAATGCAACAGATTATGCAAGTATACAAGCATGCCAGGAAAAAAAATGCTGCACTACAGTCAACGAAATCAAAGTCTGCAGTTTATTCCGTTTTTAATTTAAAATATTAATTAGGCCTTTAAAATCTCTGTGCTTCTCATTGCAGTCTGGCAAAAAAGTTGAGATGGGGGAAATATTTTTTTTTACAATTTTTATTTGATGACATTTTGTGTAAGTACCCTTGACAACCAAAGTGCTGCAGCATAACAGATTAAATGCTAACCGTGATCTATAGCAGTAAAAAAATAAAAGCAAATAAAAAACCACCAATTTTTTGGATTCCAATAAAAATTTTAGGGACGGAGGATTTCTAGCGTTGAAAGGAAACCGGAAACACAGGAATTTTTTACACCCTGGGAGTTAGTCAGACATACCTGAGAGCACATTTTATGCAAAAACAAATCAATTTGAAACTGAGGTGAACTGCAGTAAATAAGTAAAGCAATCAGTTACTTATCATTGGTTGCATTCTTTTATGTACTAACTTACTTATGTTCCCATTAACACAATTTGATTAATAATAAACAAATCAAATCATATGTACAGGTTGGTCCAAAAAAACGGCAAAAAGTTTATGGCACCATACTTTTGCAACCATATGTCACAGAGTCGTGCGGTTTTCAGAAAAATGTTTTGAAAGAAATTCTTTACAGGACAACTACGAAGCATACGTCGATCTGTGTCAAACGACGTGATGCAGTCGCTCATCGTGACTGGAGTTTTCCATTCTTGACTGCGGCTCCGCAACTCTTGCCGGCCTCCCGAAGCAACTCATGGGCAGGCTTCAGTCTGTGCAGAACGCCGCTGCATGGCTGATCTTCAAAGCTTGTCGTCAGGACCACATTCAGCCGTTACTGCGCAGATTACACTGGCTTCGGATGCCAGAACGTATATCGTTCCGGCTGGCAGTGCTAGTGTATCGCTGCCTCCACGGCTCTGCACCTGGCTACCTGGCTTCAGATCTTCAGCGCGTGTCACACCTTAACGCATGTCGACGACTGCGCTCTTCGACTACATCAGCGCTGGTCGTTCCACGCACTGTGCGTTCTACCATTGGCGACCGCATCTTTCCAGCGACTGTTGCATCGGTCTGGAACAGTCTGCCGGAGTCGGTCCGGTCATCGCCGTCGTTGCAAGTTTTTCGCAGCAGACTGAAAACCGAACTTTTTGCCTGGTCTTACAGACATGACTAAGAACGTCTGATTGCACTGACTACTATTACGTGACTTCACTGTTTAAGCTTATTGTTACGTGTCCTTGTAGTCTTAGGACTTAACGCCATGCTAAAGTTTATTCGTCCATCGTCATCATCATCACCAAAGTCAGTGTTTGAATACAGCAGTTAAATATTCTTTGTTTTTGCTGCTGGCAAGTGAACAATTTAAAAACAGTATTACCCTCGACACCGTGGTCTAAAAACGTGCCACTTTCATTTTTTAAATAGCTGCGTGAAACATTGGCTGATTTTAACAATTTTTGGCACGCAACATCAAGAAAAAACTTGACGCAAATGTCTGTAGTTTTGGCCTCCTCACATTAATGTTGTCGCTACACTATCTTGTGAAAGGCAGATGTCGTAGTTTTGCCATTGACAAGAATGAATTCATGTTGGGTAGTGCATGCATCGGCTCAAAAAATACTTAGACTACAAAATCATAGAAAATCTGTTACTTTGTCTTTAGTTTAAAATTGCAAGTTGACAAACTGAAATAACGCATAGACAGCCAGTGGGCCACTGTGAGACACACAGTTATTGAACGTGATGTTGGCAAGTGGTGTCAACATCTACCACTTGTGTTCTTGCTGCAGGAGGACATTTTAAGCACATGCTGTAATAATAAAGCTAATGTGATGTGACATGTGTGACTTTTTGAGAGATAATAATAGCCCATCGTGTTTGTTGCTATTCAGTTAATAATTTCTGAGCCGACGTGTGTGCTACGTGGTGTGAATTCATTGTTGTCAACTGCCAAACTACGACTTCTGCATTTCACAAGGTAGTGTATATAGCGACAACATTAAGGTGAGGTGGCCAAAACTCCGTCAAGTTTCAAGTTTCTGCCTAATGTCGCATGCCAAAAATTATTAAAATCGGCCAGTGTTTCACGGAGCTATTCAAAAATAATAGTGGCACGTTTTTATGAACCAAGGTACATTGAAGGTAATACTGTTTTTGAACAGTTCACTTGCCAGTGGCAAAAACAAAAAATATTTAATTGCTGTATTGAAACACTGACATTAGTTATGTAAAGAATTTCTTTCGGAACATTTTGCTGAAAACTGCACGATTCTGTGATGTACAGTTGCAAAATTATGGTGCCATAAACTTTAAGCTGTTTTTGGACCACCCTGTACAGACTAAAAAATCGCTAAAAACTGCCATATTTCTGGGGAAAGTGAACACCAGGTCCAGCATTAAAAAAGTAAAAACAACAAAAAACACGATAGTGACCTCATGATAACATGCGGTCTATCAGATGTTATACACAGCAGTTATGGTTCAGCATGAAAACCATGCTGCATAGGTAAGTAAGCAGTGTGAGCGTAGATACTGAAGTTGGAAATAAATAAGCAGCTGGATGGTCAGCGTTTACGCTGATAGACTTTCTTCGACGAGACGATCGTGATTCGTTTTTCATCATCCTCTGATATAAGCTTCTTGTTCTGAAACAGGCACATATCAGTCCAGTGTTGATATAATACGTAGCTGTCCACCTCGCACTGCGTAACCCTAACCATAACCCTAACCCTGACCGGTGACATTTAGAGCTGAAAATTGGTTCATCAATTACTCCTGCCCTGTGAAGCATTCACGCCAATTTTCGTTTTTCCACGCCTTTTTACGCACGAGAGCTAGCTATAGCGCGTATTAGCTATGGTAATTCTGTCCGTCTGTCCGTCTATACATCCATCTGTCATGACCCGGTACCAATCCAAGACCAGGTGAGATAAGAGACTTCGGGTTTTAACCGTATGATAGCTTAGTGTCTCTAGTATTACGTGACAAAATTTCACGACGCTGGGTGAAAGGCGTCCCCACGACCAAGGTGGCGAAAAGGGGCACCCCTCCTAAAACGAAGTTATTTTACCGCTACTGGCTCGTCTAACGTGTTAATGGTTGCAGACAGGCACAGACATGCTGCTTGTCATAACAAACACTGGCAACGACCTTCTTAGGAATGTCAACATCGATGACCTTGAATGAAATGAACCCCCAAAATAGAGGGTTTTAGTGAATTTTTCGCGATTTTGGGCTGCGACACGCATTTCAAGAGTGAATTACGCCGAAATGCCTGAAGATAGACCAAGACAACCTGCGTATGAAATTTTCAGCATTGAATGTAGATTTTAGCAGTCCAAGTCAGGACCCTCTAGATTCAAGGAGGCCTGTTAAAGAGGAGTACCCCTCTGAAAGTGGTTATTTATCCGCTGTTGGTTTGTCTAGCGTGAAAAAGGTTGCAAATATGCACAGACATGCTGCTTTTTAACAAGCACTGGCGACCAGCTTCTTAGGAATGTCAACATCGGTTGAATGACCTTGAACCCTTAAGATATTGATTTTAAGTGATTTTTTAGCGATTTTTGGCTGCAAAAGAGTGAACTGCAACAAAATGGATGGAGATAGACCAAGATTACCTGCAAACAGGAACTGCCATAGGCTCTCGCGCGTCTCGTGAGCATTAGCTCAGATTTTTTGTTGTTTTTCAGCGAGCCTGTAGTCATGATTGACGGACAGAAGATGGACAGACAAGACCTGTAACGTGGCCTAATAGTATGGCTGCATAATAAATACATAACGGCTGCTACAGACATTTCGTTCTGGTTTTGAGCATGAAATGCATTGTGACTGACTTCTAAATCACGCCTTCCAAGTTATCTTATCACTTATTTTCTTGCAGTCATTATACAGCAAGATGTATACACTTAGAAACACGAAGTGAACTAGATGGTTAGAACCCAACACAGTGCCTAAGTCCCAATGACCGCTGACTTTTTAAGTCCAAAATCCGAAACCTCTGTTTCACGATGCATCAACATACCAATCATACTGGATACTGTTAACACAGACCTCCACCCAAAGTGGTATTTCTGGCATCTGGTGACTGGTGACCTTGACCTTTTGGCCCCAAACCTAACCATGATGCACCACTGGTATCCGTTTGCTTTACATTCACCGATGTACACAACGGACCTAGTACAGAAGCAGTATCACAACTGTTGGGGGTGGGGGTACACAAGGACTATCAATTGCATGTAACTGAATTAGGCGACATTTCACCAAACCAACATCTGTTATGATAGCAGAAACTGGCGCTGAACGTACATTGTTTGCTAGCCACTCCCTCTGCCGCTCTTCCAGTGCAACTTGTTGTTTCTCCTATAAAAGAATCGAACAAATTTGCATTACTGGTACAGTAATGGCATTGATTCAGGGGGGTGAGGGGCACGACTGCTCCCCCCCTCCTACGAAATAAAATACATTTGGATTGCACTAATTTTTTTTTACAGAAGTTGTGATAAGATCAATAAAAATGCAATAAGCGTTGACTACAGGGCTGTAGCAGCCAGCCTAGCAGCTACGGCAACTGCCGGACCAATGTTTGGGGTATAAACAAATTTTTCCAGAACTATACTTGACAGATGCGTAATATTGGTGCCAATTTTATGAGAATTTGACTTTGTGAATAGTGTAAAACAGTCTTCAGCTTAAGGGGGCTCCGCCCTGGACTCCCAAAAGGGCTTTTCCCCTGGCCCCCTATAAGGCGCACAGTGACAGTCCCCAAAACCCACGTAGCTCACTCTCCCGTGCTCGCAATAAATGCCACTATACAGGCCCGTCGAGAGGATGGGGTAGGGGTGGTAAGCTACCCCGGGCCTTGCGACGTTTGGGGCCCCGTCGTCGCTCAGATTCATCACCTTTTTATGATTTTTGCTGTTTTCGATGTGTCAGTCATTGCACGTCGCCGTTAACAAGTTTATAAACTGATGTTTTGTACATTTATTCTCATACAAATGCAATACTTAATTGCAGTCGTTATTACGAGTATTAGGGATGTTGGTTTATAGCTCGGAGATTTTTATTAAAATATGCGGAACTTTTGGAGGCAAAATATGCGGAATTTGGCAAAATATGCGGCACATATGCGGCATATTTTTCCGCATATTTCCAGCATATGCAAATTTAAGTGACAGAGAATCATAATCATGATAATTAATAGGCCTTTTCTGCACAGTTTTGACATTTATGACTTCAATTTATTCAACATCTAATTGCAAATACGGTAATCGTTTGCCACCAAAATATTTAGTGGTCTTAAAACAACATTAGACAACGAAAATGCTGAAAAATGTGATCACACATGCAGAAATATGCAGCATATATGCGAATATATCCAAATTTTTGCATATGCGACATAATTTTGTAAAAATGCCATTATATGCGGAAAAATATGCGATATGCAGGTTTTGGCAAAATATGCGATTGCATATGCAATCGCATATTCGCATATAACCAGCATCCCTAGAGTACGCTAGCCAGAAGCCACATAAGCTCTAAAAAATGGGACACTGGATGCATGCCAAGGGGGGGTTGCTTTCTCTCATGTTATAGGAGTTTCACCCCAGAGAATTTTTGAAAATATAGGTGTAAAGCCTGTAACAGGCTTACTGTTTGGGAGTTTGTGAGACAGAATTGAGACATATGCTGACAGTACACTTACAAATGACTGGAATATGCAGACCATTGGTATCCAGATGACTAGGGACAGCACGATAACAGTGCCAACGATGTTGTCACGCATGAACTTCTCTGAAAACACATCGAAATGCCTCGCTCACAACACTTCCTAGCAACTGTTTCTAACATCTTCATATGTTCTTAGAAGTTTAATGTGACAATACTGTAATGGTATAGGCCTAGCCAGCATGTCATAACTCAGTACTGTAGCCCGTGGCCTATAGCATGCTGCAGCAGCAGCAGTGACAGCACTGGCAGTGTTAACAACACTTTTGTTTTCGTTACAAATACAAAATACCAATACCAGCTTAAAAATAGAACCAGAAGACTTGCACTTTTCTGTACTCATTTTTTACATATATGGCATGAAAAATTATTGTATTCTACAACATGAGACCAAGACGGACGTTCTTGAGCATCAGTAGTTTAAAATTTTAGAAGATATTCAACAACTTGCCAAAGTTTCCAATAGTTTCAAAGAATTCTAGGATGCGCTTCATGATATGAGGTTTGCTGCGCTTGCAGACGCCCTACAGACACAAGAACATGCGACAGATGAACAAATCTAGTCATAGAAATATATACAAAAAGGCAGAGTTCCACTTTTGTTAACTAGCCAATTCTCCCATCACTAAGTAACATCTAAGAGTGTTCCTGACACTTTGTGTGTTCGCAGGTGGTGGGTGTCTCATAGCTACAGAGCGTCACCTGCCACCCAACATAGGTGAATACACCCCACCTCAATCCCAGCCAGACAGGCTGGTACTCAGTATACCTACCCCAGAGGGATGGCCAGGCTGAGCTGATCTGGAAGGTTAGTTATGTATGATACAAAGATGATTTACTGGTCTTCAGTCACCGGTCCAAGTAGTAATCAGGCTTGGCACAGAAAAATGCATTCATTGAGATTTGAGATGATCTTACTATTACACCAAGTCACACCGGCATTATTACCATAGGCGGAACTGCTGCAGACTACTGCTACACACTGTTCCAGCTGTCTGTCTGTCTGTTGTCTGTCTGTCGCAATCGTGCACCCTGATTAGACCATTTGACGGATTTAGACGCCATTTCGCAGGTATACTTGTGGGGTCCAGAGATACATTGTGTAAGATAGATAGGGTTCCTGCACTCACTGGGAAGGGGAAATTTAAGACCGAACCCTCAAGCTAAAACATGCAATTGCACTTGAGTTAAAAAAAGATGATTTATAATTCACCACGTGGCAGCATCGATCAGTGATTCCATTTCTTACCAAATTACTTCATTCCTTGTTACTATAACTACCACTAGTACTATGACAGCACAACGTCCTCTCTCTCTTTCTTTCATTCCCAGTCAGGGGGTGGGTCACCTCCCCGATCCGCTCCAAGAAGTCCCAGAGGCGTCGAGGATCTGTGTTAAACTTTCCTCCTGACCAGATGTCCCGCCGGGCCTGGTCGTGAGCTTCGTCCAGGAAGGCGCTGGATGTGGGTTGATGTCGCCCGCCAGTAGAAGTAGTAAGCAGAGGTGAGCCTCCACTAATCAAAAACAAGAACATGACACTTGAGGTAGACTCCCACGGATCGGATCCCAGGGGGGTTGCGGCGCTTTGCTGGGCCAGTGAGGTCGGAGACGAGGGCAGGTGACCATTGCCAGTGGTCGTCGGTCGCTCGGTCGATGTCGGGCCCAGACACTTCCACGGACGAGAAGGTGGTTGCACAGGAAGCAGCACAACGTCCTTCGTCAGGAACACAGAAACTGTTCAGTTTGTGCTTTTAACCGACAACCTGAAGGCAGTATCCGTGGACGCAGGGAGTTCTGTCAGGTAGGCTGCTGTTGACCACCAGCTTGTATGGTCTGCACGTCCTAGCGTCATCACCAGCAGCCGCTGATACATTGCGACAGCACCACTTGCACGACTCCTCCACTATAACAAATACGCACAGCACATACATGCACACGTTTATATGTGTAATTTATTTATATTAGGACAAATGCACAAGCACAGAAATTGCAATGAAACGTCGGCTCAGTGCTGGCATAATATGCTAGACCCCTAAGCTGGCTAACTGTGAATTTCACGGCCGGCTTAGCAGTTTTGCAGCTTATCCTCGGCTTATTCGCAGCTTAAGGAGTTCGTCCATGGCTCTTCTTTTCCCAGGAAGCAACATAACACTAAAAGCACGTCATGGCTGAAACCATACTAAGAATAGTTACTCTGATATTTTAACTGAGTATACATTATCAATAAACCAAAACTATGGTACTGTATATGGTAAAGGTATTTCATTTGACACAAAGTTTGAACCATGTCATTTTTACTGCAGATGTAACGTCTATAGCACTTTATGTGGTTTTATTTGGTGTTCACACAGACCGACAGTAACAAATTTTTCTCAGCTAGCCACCATTTCTCAATGGCTTAGCACCACTGTTTGCAGATTATTTGCAGGTAAGCCGCAATTTTCGCGGCGAAAGTGACTTAGCAAAGTTATCGCGGCTGGCAGCCAGTTAAGTTGGCAGCGCAGGGGTCCATGATATGCAGCTATCCGCCTAGCTATGCACCACACTGTGCAAACCTAATTCTAAACTGACCTTTGACTTTTGACTTTTTGAACTGAAAGTTGGCACACCAATTACTCATGGGCTAAGAAACTTTCACTCCAATTTTGGTATTCTACATATTTTTGCTTTTGAGTTAGAAACCCGTGCGGAACAGACGGATGGACAAACGTACAGGCAGACAGGCAAGATATATGGTCCGTTAGGATGACTAGATAATAAATATAAAAGATGAAGAAATACACATAAAGGCTCTATCTGAGTCAGTAAAAAGAACCGAAAATTGCAAACGTACTAGACGGCTGAAACTCTATGCTTGCTCGCTATGCCTTTGCCCTCTGTGACTTTCATTTCTGACCTTCCCAAAAGCTAATCAGTTTTTATGCGCGAAAGCAGCTACTGCTGTAGTGCGTCTTAGAAATCACAATTAAATATTCACAAACCTGTCCGTCTGTCTGTTTGTCTGTCACACGGGTGGATCAGTCAAAAACGGTGCAGGCTAGGATCATCTATTCCTCACAACAGGGTCCATGGAAGACTCTAGTTTCAGGATCCGTAAAGCTTCTCCAGAAATTCCACAGGGGTCATCCCAAGCGAGAGTATTAAATGAGAGGGGGAGTAGGAAAAATTTGCGATTTTTAGGCAATATGTCACTGTATCTCAGAAACGGTGCGAGATAGGGCCTAGGTTACTATTAATCACTAACAGGAAGTCCTACACGGGCTTCTGATTGGCACCGAAAGCAATTACCTTGGCGGACCTGGAACATTAAAATAAGGGTTTTTATGGAATTTTTGGCGATTTTCAGCTGCAAGACACATTTCATAAGCAAATTGCGCCAAAATCACTAGAGAGAGACAAGGACAATCTGCGTAGTAAATTTTCGACATTGAGCATAGTTTTCACTAGTTTAAATTTTGGCCCCTTGCGTTCAAGGAATCCTCCATACAGGAGCATCAAACGTAGGTACCCTTTTCAGAATGTGGGCTTTCGGCCATTCAAACGACACAAGCCATGTGAGACCGGTGACGCCATCTAGCGTATGTGAATAAATGAATGAAAGTCAGCGTGTCCAAATTAGTGCTGTGCGATACCTGAAATTGGAGTCACGATAACGATACCGTCTCAGGTATCGAGTATCGCGATACCAAAAGTGCATATGAAATGTTAGTCTTCAGGCCCGTCGAGAGGGAGAAGGGGTAGTTTTGCTGGGCCCCACAACGTTTTGGGGGGCGCCGTTGCTTAGAAAATATATATATTTAAGTCTCACTGTAATTTATGTTCGACAGCAAAACTGATCATATGAATTGAGTTAACGTCAGTCGTCAGTTATTTTGCGATGATTTTAGAACAAATCTGTTTTCTTGGATGCTTTCTGCACTGATCGGCTTC
>Ga0056128_1005002_pt1 | contig 16634 bp, 10 predicted proteins | sample WorMetLIZISLAND2_FD_71113 | JGI IMG/M metagenome (GOLD analysis project Ga0056128, IMG submission 71113) | Marine gutless worms symbiont microbial communities from Max Planck institute for Marine Microbiology, Germany - Olavius geniculatus... ... | reverse complement strand
TCGCTCAATTAACGAACTGGGACGTCCGTTTGGTCAAGCTAAGCCATAATTGTATTGTTTTGACACTAAAAATTGCCAGCTGATTTAATTTTGATTTTGGTCTTGACTTTGGTCTTAGACCAAAGTCAAGTCAAGATTTTAGTCTTAGACTAAAGTCTTAGCAAAACTTGACCTCTTCCATTATCACAAAATGGTTTAATATAGCTCTGAGTGGTGTGATTGCAGATGGTCCAATCCAGCCAATGCAGCTGATGTCGCCCACGTCTCTGCAATCGGGAATTGTTTCTGTGATCAACACAGCACCAACACGCAGTGCATCGACTGTGCATCAGCATCAAACTCATTTTGGAGATGCGGGTAGTAATGGTCAGGCTTCTGCCATGCAGCCTTTGTCTCCATTATCATTGGTTCATAAACCCTCGGTGGCTATGGTATCCCCCTCCATGCGCAAGGATAGCCCAGGGTTTGGGTCAGCAAGTGCAGCTCAGGTGAAGCCTCCGATGCTGGCTCCAAAGGTACGGGATCAGGTGCATGGTATCGCGACACGTTTCAATGTCAGTGACACTGCTGCCAGTCAAAACGATTATGATGACGACGACGTGTATAACTACCCACGGCCGGATTTATACCAAGGTTCATATAAACCACCGATGTTGGACTTATACCAAGGTTCATATCAACAGGACGATGAAACATATGATACTCCTCCCATGCTTAAGCAGCGTGCAGACCCTGTTAGATATGACGATGATGAGACGTATGATCTGCCGCCAAAGGCATATAGAGGATATGAAGCGGAAAATGATGAAATATACGATGTTCCATCAATGGGTTTAACGAACATTGCAAGTGACTGTCAACCACCGCCGCCATCTGATCATGATCGGGCAACGTTATATCACAGCTATGTGAATGCTGCTAGTTTAGCAAAAGCTGGCTTGTCAGAAACAGACTGCTCAAGTGACGTGAATGACGTGCATAGACTGGTGGTCGAGTCGGATGTTCGTGATGCAGCAGATGAGTTTGGCATTGCCGTGTCAGAAAGGACACGCAGCTTCAAGTCATCACAATCATGCAATCAGTAAGTACTACGAGTTGCAACTTTCGTTAAGTTTTCTTACAGCGGTACAAAGTGCATGTGAAGGCAGGCAGCAAATGTCTGTTGCGTAACACCATCATCGTCATATCATTAAATGAATTTCATCGGGACAAATGCTAGTAATATATTTCTAGATTTACTGGGCTCAGAACTCAGTACTTGGAGATCTGTCACATATGTTGGGTTTCATACCTGCGATCAACAAACCTGTTCCTTGTGCTGTCACTCTTAGTTGCAATTTGGCCATTTTAAAGTGAACCTAGGTTAGCCATTATTTAGTGATGTACTCCTCAAGATTAATGTCTTGATCTCAAGACACTTCAGACTTTGTTGGCTTCATTTGCCAAAACAGCTGTTGAGTACAGCAATAAACAAATAGACAATAGAATTGGAGCATTGCTGTAGTACTTCAAAACAGCATTTAATACAGGGATAATGAAGTTTATTAACTTATGAGTGTTGTAAATATTTCATGAAATTCTGGTAATATAAAAAATGCCAAAGTCTGAAGATGAAGACCATAGAACTCAAGACTAGGATCAGGAACTCGGGACTGTGAGTCTCTGATTTGCACTGTGACTGCAGTTTTTTAGTTCTAACAATTAGCTCAGAGACTAAGACATCCTTGGAACTCACTTTCAGATCAACAACAAGAAGTGCGTGGTAGTTATGTGCATTTATGTAGCGTGTTTCCAAGTTGTGCTTTGCAGTACAGTTGCATTTCAAGCTAGATTTTGATGTTTTGACCACGTGCACATGAAAGAAAACTCATGGGTTAAAAAAGAAGGCTGGCAGAAAGTTGCAATCTTCTGACAGACACTACGAATTTTCAACATTATTCTGACACACAGCTACAAAAGAGATTCTGAATGCTCAAAATTTTAATTTAGTTCTTACAGTACATTTTGTCAAACTGGGGGTTTTCTGGTCCAAATTTTTGCATTTCTGAACGGAAATTTTCAGACAACAACAAAAAGATGTTTTGACATTTTTTTCATAGCCCAAAACTTAGGGGGCAGCTGCCCTGCCTGTCACGATGCCACTGGAAACGAGGAACTGGTACCGGTAGCAACAATTTGCAGTAATCATGCTCTATGTCGTGTGGCAGGTCCAACAGAGTCACATCTCATGATGACGATGACGTGAGTGTTCCGGTGAGCAAGCGACTGTCTGAGGAGGATACAGAAGATGACACAGAAGATGCGGATGAAGTAGAAGATGTCACATCTCATGATGACGATGACGTGAGTGTTCCGGTGAGCAAGCGACTGTCTGAGAAGGATACAGAAGATGACACAGAAGATGCGGATGAAGTAGAAGATGAAGATGACGACTGATGTAATAACACTTGTCTACAGTACTTTTTACAGTGGTGTATACAGACAGAGTTTGGGTTGCGGCTTTCTCTTGAGCTTGCAGTAAGCCTCCAACATTGCACCCCACACGTGGTAGTCCATTGGGTTTATATTCGGCGAATTTGGAGGCTACTGGTTCTTTGTGATGAAATCTGGACATACAGCCCGCCGGCATTGCTGTGCGCTGCGCGCTGTGTATGATGGTGTGCCGTCCTGCTGGAAGATGAACCCGGTGGGCAGCCGGTGATTACTTTAAAAGAATGAGAATTTGGTGATAATTTATAAACAAAATAAATTATGGTTTATCAAAACGTCACTGTGAAGACATTGGCAGTAACGTGGTAACTGATTTTTAAAAACTAAGCAGCATATTTAGCTTGAACATTTTTAATGCTGAAAAATTGGTATTCAATTATGTTAAAAAGATTATAACTTTGTTATTTTTCAACAGAATCATATTTTACTTGGCTGTTAAATGTAAAACGTTTTACTAAATAAAGGTATAAAATTTTGAATTAAAATTCCAAACAGTTGACTTGATACATGATAATTTCTTTCATCCGCAAAACCAAAACTTTTGTGATGTGCTTTGTGCACCCATCTGTAATGCTGTTTAGGCAAACTGTTACTGTCAGTGTCATCTGGTTGTAGCATTTAGTAGGGTGGCGGCTTATTGTACACTGTGTCCCCAAAAAAGCATCCTGACAATCAACATTTTTGACTGTAACTTGAAAACCAGTTATCAGATTTTGATAATTTTTTGGTACAAATATTCATGACACAAATTGCCATAAAATAACTGTTCAGTTTCCCACGTCATCCAACGTTTGTTTCTGCACTACCTGGGGAAAACACAACCAGTGAAATATCACTTCTTTGTCCAATGCGATATGATTGCTTAATTAACATAACACATAAAAACACATTTTCTTCACATGACACTTTGGCTAACAATTCATCCAGTTGTCCATTTTTCAACTGTCTGTGGTAAAATTGCTTGAGGTGTTGGCCCACTATGCGAACACAGTCAAGGAGATGCTTTCTCCATTTATTGACAGCAGTATCAATAATGTTCTGCTCCAGACCAATCCAGGCTGTACCAGTCGCTTCTTGACTTCACAAACATTCCTAAACTTCGTCTGGTAGACACTGCTATGTGACAGTCAAACCTTGTAATAGACCTGCTGTTGGGGCTCTCAGATTAGGATAGATGGAATTTATTGACGTTTTTTCATTCATTTTAACACATATTATGCTTGGTCTGCCAAGGTAGTGCAAAAGCAGATATTGGGTGGGGTGGAAACTAAAACACTAATTTAATAGCCAGTTGTGTCAGAAATATTTCTGCCAAATACTATTAAAATTGGCTAATCTTTATTCAAGTTGTGATCGAAAATGTGTGGGATGTTTTTTCAGGTTTTCTGTTTATTTCAACACATATTTCACTTGATTCGCTTTCACCAGGTAGTGCAGAAAGCATACATTGGGTGAGGTGGGAAACTGAACGGTAGTTTGATGGCAAGTTGTGCTAATGAAATCTGATAATTGGTTTTCAAGTTGCAGTCAAAAATGACAGGGATGCTTTTTTGGGACATGGTGTAGTGGGTAACACTGTGCTGGATCAACAAAGTTAGTACTTGGATGGGTGAGCTTCATCAGAGGGCTGACCGTCGGCAGATGGGTAAAACATCTTGGTATACAACCAGCCACCCAGATTAACTCAGCCTGGCTATCCCACTATGGGTAAGCACAGTGAGTGCCAGCGTAAGCTAGGCAGTAAACAGGCACACTGTGAAATGCATTAGCCCATTATCCATGGTCTTGCAGTGGAACCTAGTGTTTGGCTATGGCTATGGAAAGACTATGCATAGCATTGAACTTTGTAGTTAGTTAGCAATGAAGTGTATTGATGAGATTCCGACTGTGTCTGTATGTATTTGCTGTTCACAACTTGTGTTTAGGTCAGTCGTTCAGCAGTCGTCATCTGCTCTCAGCTAGCTGGCTGGTCCGCTAAGCTGTTTTGTGAGATGGAAAATGTGGAAAAACTGGAGAAATGCAGGACATCCTGATGTTTGTCGGTTAATGGTTGTTGTAAACAGTGGCGTCATGTGTTAACATAGAGGTGGCGCAAGAAGTTGCATTTTTCTGACAGACACTGCAAATTTCCGACAAAAGAGATTATGGGTGCTCGAAATTTTCATTTTCCCTTTAAATTTCCCCTAAAATGGGGGGTTTTGAGCGCCAAATTTTGCATTTTTTGACGAAACTTTTTTGGAGAAGTAGGTTTTCAAACAATTTTTCGATGGTCAAAAATTTAAGGACATCACATGTTGTAATTTGCAGTCAAAAGAGTTGAAGGAAGTGTATGATGGTTACTAATAGTGCCTGTAATTACTCAGAATTCGTGCCATTTCCGAAGCTGTTCTGATGCTTGTTTGATATGTTACGCGGTTTCTTGTCTGGTGCACTTTAATAAAAGGGGCTTTTAAATTTTCCATGCAGAAGTGAGTGAGATACTGTATATGCAACTTGCGTTTGTTAAATGTTATAATGCATTGTTATTGTCTCTTTATGGTGCTTTGCATTACAAATGCTCAGTTTGGAACCTATGCTATATGACGCTAACTCAAATTCCTTCAGCTTTTTGTCATAAAATAAGCCAAGCATAGTACTGTTGAGCTAATGATTGTTTTAAAACCAATCGGCATATTTTAAATCGGTGCTTGTTAATGTTTTTCTTCTTGCGTGCTCTGCCCTAAGCAGGTTTCAATGACGATGGTGCCATCCAACCCAGCTCTGTGCTCCTCTCCAGCTCCTCATAACTGATCTTCTTGTCCTCTTGCTCCATAAGTAGATCCAGCATCTTCCTTCTTGGTTTTCCTTTTGGCCATTTCCCTTCCATCTTTCCCTCTAGTACAGTCTTCAGAAGACAGTCATGTCTTGAGACATGTCCTATATTGCCCAAATTCCATTACGCAGACTTTGCGACAAAGTCCGGGACAAGTTCCCGACGAAGTCGCGGACTTGTTGCGGACACAAATCATGAAAGTTCGCGACACAAATCACGACTTTGTTGTGAACTTGTCACGGACTTTGTTGTCGACTTTCCCCGTGCATTGTAACGGGCTAAATTCCCTTAGAGCAACACAAACGGGTTTGTCGCGGACTTATCACGGACTTTGTCGCAAACATCTCGACATGTTGAGATGGTTTGTGTCAGCGACTTTCGTGATTTTTTCGTCGACTTTCACCGAAACTTTATGGTTTCATGATTTGTCACCATTTGTGTCCGCAACTTTCCCTGTGGGCAAGTATTGGTGAAAGTCGGCATAATGGAATTTGGACTTATCCAGTTTGCTTGGCATTGCTTGATGACGTGTACCAGAGAACATTGTTCTTGCACCAGACACAAGACTTCTTCATTTGACACGTGCTGTCCAGCTGATCTTTTCCATCTCACGCCAGATTCACATCTCAAAAACTTGTATATGTTTGATGTCTTCTTTTCTAAGTGTCCGTGTCTCTGAGGCATAAAGAGCTACACTCCATACTAGTGCTTTCACCATCCATTTCTTTAAGTCCTTTGAGATGTTCCCTTGTAGTAATTCTCCTCGTGAAAGCTGCCTTGTGAATGTTGTGAATTATTAAAGAGCACCTTTATATGTGCAGTATAATATCAGTGTTATATCATACAGTTCAGAACGATGTGCACATTTGTTTTTGCATATTTGTGGAGGGCCGTCTTATCCAGTGGGCCCCGAGCAACTTAACATGTAATTTTTTACTGCACCATCATAAACAAAATGGTGCAAATTTCAGTGATGGGACAGAATATCAAGTCACTAGTGAGTTTTCCACGCACATAATACATTCCAAACTGGGGAGGAGGAGGGTGAATACTGAGCACCAGATGTTGATTGTCCAAGGGCCCCCAGTCATTCTGCGACTTTACTGCAAATGGGGCAATAATTACTGGTGCTTTATTTATGTGGCTTGATGCTGCACTATTTCTCATGCTCACTAACTGCATTTAGAAGACCGTCACCATTTTAGGTGTATGTTTTGTAATTGTGACTTTTTATGCGTGACTGCGACATATACTTGTGCCTCTTATCTTTTTACAGTTATTCATTTTGGTGTGTAACGATCTGTTTTTTTGACTGACTTAATATTGACAGACAGTAAGTAAGCATATAGGTAACCTACAGTATTGTAACTGTTGTACTGATATATGCTTACTAGCTGTGTAACAGATATGGCAGATTGTTCCCCGTTTTGTTAAAATATTTCAACAATTGCTGGTGTTTTAATAAAAGTTTGTTAAATTTTATCTAAAGTTATTTCACTGTGAAGCATTATAAATTTATGAAACGTCAGCTCTAATCATTAATTTTCAAAAAGTTAACTATTCAATAAATTTCAAGTCTTACCAGTAGTGAAAGCAGTGATGGACACAAACATTTTTAGTTAAACTGTAACTTTTCAAACTGAAAAAAAACAGTTAAACTGGCTGGAAATTTATAGAAATTATTTTTGGCACATAATATGATAGTTAGTGTACAGTATCATTTGTGTGTTGTGATAAACACTGAAACATCTATAATTCCACTATTATCAAAATGTATTTTTTTCCAGACATGTTGCAAGTTATTAATATGTACATCATGAAATGTGTTTCAGCAGTACCTTGATTTGTTTTTTTCGTGGCTGTCATCTTAAGAATGAAGTAATACATGTAACTAATTACCGTAAATAATGAGATTGTTATTGTTGTTATCGATTTGTTGGAATCAAAGTGGTTAGATACTTTTTATTATCCATGAACGGTCGTTTGTTAAGTACTTGTCAAGGCATCAGAAGTGAAGTTAAATTAATTTAGAACTATATTCGTGCACGTTACGTCATTTCTTCGGTGCTTGGACGTTACTGGTTAAGCTCCCGACCTGTAAATAACCTGCTTTCACATTTTATAAATCCCGGGTCCCTTCAGAATTTAGCCTAACTCGCAGTAGCTATGGAAATGCTGGCCATTAAAGAAAACTACGCTTCTAATATGATTGAATGATGTGTTAATATTTGAAGTATTTTGTGTGTTAACTTTTCGTCACGCCCTCAGTGCCAGAATGACACGTTGTGCCGATATGCTGTTATTGTTGAGTAACTTGATGTCCTAATGTAATCCATTATTGCAGTGGCGGTGCTAGACGTTAAAATTTTGAAGGGGGGGCTAAGACCACGATCAGCGTCGAGGGGTAGGGAATGGGGAGCCCTTTAGAGGTCATTTAGTGCGTCGTGAGCTCACCCAGCGGTTTCCGCCCCCGGCTGAAATCTTATTTGACAGCATTTTTTACTTCATAGAAAACGCATCTGGCGGGTGGATGTTGCGACGTTTTCGTGCAGCGTTGCTAATGGTATGATGTTGTAAGAGGTAGTGTATTTTAATTAATCAGTTACAAATGGTTCTGAAATTGCTGAGGAAAAGTGAGGGTCTTTGTCAACGTTTAGGGGGCTTAAAGCCAATTAGCTCCATGTCTGGCGTGACAGAGAGCGGTACCTCACTAAAGGGTACACCTCTAAAAAGTCATTATTTCATCGTTATCGACTCGTCTAGCATGAAAACGGTTACAAACAGATGCAGAGTTGCTGCATACCGTAACAAGCACTGCTGACGACCTGTTGGGGATCTCCAACATTGATAACCTTGAACGATCTCGACATTGAAATCTAAAAAGCTGGTTTTTAGTCATTTTTCTCAGTTTTAGGCTGAAGTGCATACTTCAGCAGTAGATTGCGCCGAAATAGCTGGAGATAGACCAGGACAACTTGCATATGAAATTTTTTAAGCATAAGATTAACCATCCGAGTTTCGACCTCTTAGGTTCAACGAGTCTTCCGTACAGTCTTCCGTATATTTGGGTACCATTTGAAAACACATGATTATTTTATTGCATGTTGTAAACTGATTTCCTAGGTGGCAGCACCGATGCTGTCGCGCATCACGTGAGCATTGCTGCGTGGTCAAATTACATAGCCATTGTAGTGCCTGCATGTTTGACCAGTATACAATACCAGATTTCGTATTTAATCATTTTGCTTTGATGTGTGTTATCGTGTTTAAATGATTGAAAAATCTTGTGATTGTGTATTGCCATTATCGTGTTTGATTAGTAATTTTCTGCATTTTGTAATTTGTTTGCATAATTTTAACATTTATCCATGGATTTCGTTTGACATATTTTCCGTGTCTTTATGTGTGCAGTGACGTAGACTGGGGCTGGGTAGCCCTCCTCTAATCCCCGGACAAAACGTAAGCATACGTTTAAACTGCGCTAAATTTGGTCAGTTGATTCTCAGAGAAAAAAAATTAAAATTTTTGCCACCAGATCACATGTTTTAAAGCTATGCACTAAATCCAGGTTTCGGCTGGGACTCCGCCCCAGATCGTGCTGGGGAGGTCATGGTGCTCCCCAGGCCCGTCGAGAGGGGAGGGTAGTGGGTGAGTTACCCCGGGCCCGGCGACGTTTGGAGGGCCCCGCCGTCGCTCAAAAATATGAAGTACGTCAGAATGCGCCATTTAGGCTAAAAAAGTATTTTTAGAGTGGCCCCGCGAGAATGTTTCCCCGGACCCCGCTGTGGCTGTCGACGTCCCTGTGCTCCCCCATACCCCTAGTTGGATTTTACGGGTCATATATACTTTTAAGGCGAGGAAGAGAAGCGAGAGAAAAGGAGAAGGGAGGGGAGGGGTAAAGGAAAGGGAGAGGAAGAGGGAGGGGAGGCGGAGAGAGGGAAGGAGATGGGAGAATTGGAGAGGATAAGGAAGGGAAGGGAGGGGCAGCCTCTTAATTCGCATTTCTGGCTACGCCACTGTCTGCACGAGAGGCCATATCCGTTAAATATTCTTGACTGGATGGCGTAAAAGGTACTTGAACTATGGGTTTAGTTTGTATTGGTCTACGCTGTGTCTCCAAAACAGCATTCCCGTCGTTATTGATTACAACTTAAGCAAGATTATCAAATTTTGATAATTTTTGGTACAAATGTTCTCAACACAACTGGCCATCAAATGCGAATAGTCCCACCAAACTTTGGCACATGTGTTTCAGTCGCGAGGCGGGTATGAGAATTTGGGTACACATTTTTGGGAAGCCCGCGCTGATTTTTTTTGGGGGGTGTTCGAAATTTGGCATAAGCTAGCCGTATGAGATAACGGTTCAGGCCACGTCTTTGTGGTCTAAGTTTAGATTGTCGATCGGCAGCGCACGTCGCGTGATTGTGGCTTCCATTGACGTTTTTTCTTGCTATAATTGATGACCATTATATCACTACAGTGTCTACGCCGCGAGGACTAGCCAGCCAGCAGACTGAGCAGAGACGACTGCTACGTTCTGTCAGTCAGGTTGGGTTGTGTAGCCTATAGATACATAACAGTCCCAGTTATAGCACGTCGGACGGTCCGGCTGCTGGGTGGCTGGCCGGTCGGCTGACTGAGTGGCAAACTGTTGCAGCTATAGCGATGGTCGCAGCCTCTGCAGTCAGCAGCAGCAGCCACTTGTTACGTGCCGGCGCCAGCTGCATCACCATACCACCAGCAGCGGTACATATCTGTCACGGAGAGCCCCACCGACCCAGAGCCGCTCAAACGCTCATCCTGCCCCCGTAAACAGCCGACGGCGATGGTAGCGCAACCAACCGACCGCCCGGCCGTCCGTGCCTGCAGCCGACCAGGCGGGGAAAGAGGCACGGACGGCGTCGGTGGAAGCATTCTGACCACCGATGTCATGATTGATGTTACCATCATCAGCGCCGCGCCCGGCCGACCCTTGTCATTGCAGCGCGCCGCCACCCATCGCAACAACCTGTGATTTATGCGTCTGTGTATATATCAAATGCGAAGTACGTGTATACGGTTTCGTGCTGCTGCTGCTGCATAATGCTGCTCGACTTATCTTGCCTCGGTGGTCGTGGATGCTGTGGCTGCAAAGACGGCCTGACGACGCGCAAAGTAACGTCAGCGTTTGACCGCCAGTCGTTCAGCTGTGTTTTCACTCTTCATGTCTCCGCGGTCGGGTCTGACTCGGGTTGGGTTGGCCATGTTCTGCTTGGTCGGCAGCGGATGTTTTGGCCTAGAATAACTCTGTGCAGGGGCGTATTTAGCACGGCGCCCCCCCCCTAAACTCGGCAAACAGGCCTAATGCAAATTGCCTGGAATACGCAAGGCACAGTTAATGCGACAATTCTGCGTACAACAACTCCAATTTTTTTCTGCTCGCTTCGCTCGCAGATTACTTGTGACACCTACTTTTAAATCTATGGCGCCATGCACCACCCTTGTTTGCCTTTATTAAGCTGCACTGAACTTGATCAGTTTATTTTGTAAAAATTATTATTGTTTCCACCAGATCTTATATTATAATGCTCTAAATTCAATGATTTCAGCTGGGACTCTACATGGGAGCTCATAGTGCTCCCCCATATCCCCAAACAAAAAAATTTGGGGGTCTTACTTTAAAGGGAAGGAGGGGAAAAACAGAGAAAGGGCCGCAAAGGGGGAGAAAAAGAAATGAGAGGGTGCAAAGGGAAGGGAGAAACGGGAAAGAGCGGAAAATAAAAGAACGGAAAGGGGAAAAGAGAACTTACTGGATTTGCTGTCTGAAGAAAAAACTTTAGTTACACTGGGATGCAAAAATTATGTTATTATAAGCAAAAAAGCTTCAGCTTCTGGGGACTTCGTTCCCGCATACCCCCTACTGGATGACTTCCGTCCCCCAGACCTCGTCACTTCACGCCCCCCGTAACTTGAAATCCTGAATACGCCCCTGCTGTGCATGGTGCTCATAGGCTACCTGACAGACAGTCACACTGCCGCGCAGATCTTCAACCACCGACTTATATAGCAAGTCAGACGTGGCGCTGTGCGCCGCCGCCTATAGCCGTTTTGGAGCTGGATCATTAGCTGCATAAAAACTGATTAATGCAATAGTTTTCAAGCACAGTTTGCTAAATTGATAAAAGTATAAACGTAATCCAAGAACATGATTCTGTGACCAAGGGCGAGGTGAAGCGAAGCTAGTTTATCAGACCAGTCTTAGACTTAGACCAAAGTTTGGAAATTCCGACGTAATATCGTAATCGTATCCGACTTTAGTCCGAAATTTAACGAAACTTAACCTCACCCAATGCAGTTTTACTGACATCGGTGAAGTTAAATCGCAGTCCTGGATGGTAGTCAGGGAATTTCATGTGCTCAGGAAAGTGGTCATGCTGCATCAATGAGCCAAACATCATCAGAGCATCTTGGCGTGATAGAATGCCGCCATGATTGACGGATCGGTTCAGTTCAGTTCTTCTTCGCTGTGTTGAGCTAGCCGTTCTTAGTCAGAGGCAGGCTTAAAACTCGAACGCAAAAAAACTGGGCTGGAACTCGTACGCTGACTACACTTGCAGCCTGAATGCCATTCTACATAGCTCATGACGCTGACATAATGCAGTTGTTCATGCCAAACTCAACGACGCACTCCCCTACGGAATGATAGCAGTCTCTGTCATGTCTGCCAATGTCTGCTGACATCGCATAATTCAATACTACCGTACCATCGGTCGATTTGACGACCGTCAGCCATTCGTCGGGCAAGCAGCAGCAGCAGTGTCACTGCGGTAACTTTTAAGCCTGGTCTTTTTCGGTCGCTCGGTCGTGCCATCACATCAGGCGTCTCTGGTCCAGGGCGGGCGTTGTCGTTTCGGGTCGCCGTACGGGCGGCCAACTTGCAGAGACGGCGGTGTTGGGTTACACGACGGCCGCAAATAACAAGTGAGTGAGAGTTTATCATCACGCCGCCGCATCGCTCGTCTCTGCTGCAGCAGCCAAGCGAGCAGCCTACTCCCCGCCCGTGCGCCCTCCCGCCGGGCCCCGCACCGGCACGGTACGGCACGGTGGAGCCCGGCCGGGCTGGCTGGGAGGAGGGGGCACCGATGCCCAGCTGTGTCATCGCGGTATTTACGACGCGTATCTGCTGGTGCTGGCACGGACGTGGCATCAGCAGCTGCAGCAGCAAGTGCAGTCAGTGTCAGTAGCTGGTGCACGGCAGCTGGTGGGACCGTCTGCGCCCGCTGCGCAGTACTTTGACCGGCAGGGCAGGCCGCTTGTCACGGCGACGAGACGACCAAGCGATCGACTATCGTACTTGTCTCAGCGAGCTCTGTACGAACGCTCACTCGCTCGCTCGCAGTATCGTTCTCTGCCGCCGAAATACGTCGAGACGAAAATTTTATTGACTGTCTCTACCAGCGATGTCGACTGACACGATGACCTCGAACAGTGCGCAGCAGCACAAAAACGATCTCATCGTAAGTAACTTTCCGAGTCCGACTTCGTTAAAGTCACTCATAAAACTGTTTTTTTTAGGACGGAGGTTCGGCTAACGGAACGCGACACTTGCAAAATATATGCAGAAGCAGCCGAAATTTTTTTATTCACAAGCGTTTTGTTGTAGACTCTACGGTATTTAATTTTAATCGTTTAACCTATTATAATTTTTTTTCAAAATTATAAAGCTATAGGCCAAGTGGTGCTGCAGTTCTTTGCATCAGATAGCCTACGTGTAAATGTAGATTAGAAGCAATTATCAAGTTCGGAGAGTTAAAGATGTGTAGGCTACGTCAGAGACAGGCCGAACTTTATTTCAGTGAGTAAGAAAGCGTTTTGAAAATAACAGACGTGAACCTGCTTTGTACCGGATAGGAGGAGAAATGTGCGGGGGTTAAGTCCTGAGGGATATGTTCAAAGGGGAAATGTCTTACACTGCAGAAGCGTTTTAATGATGTTTTGAAAGTGCATGAGGCTGCGAGAAATTCACGTTTAGTTCTTGTGGCCTGCTTGTGTATAGTAGCATAATATGATATCTAGACTATTGTTGTCTGTTGAGTAACCATAAATCAGTGGCACCAGTTAATCGTTTTAATTGTTGTAGCTTACTGTGAAAGAAATAATGAAGCTGCAAGCTTCTGTCTAGTAGCTGAATTTCAGCCTGCTTTCAACCTTGCTGCTAACTTAAGTGGTATAGGGGACTATAGGCTATACGTAGAGCCGGGTTTTTTTATTCGTCACTGAGAGTCTTGGTCGGTGGTCGAGTAAGAAACTAGTGCATGAGAATGAAAAACGCGTGAGCTGAAGGTGTTGTCTGCATGGCGGATGTCAAGGGGCACTGACACTGTTAGGCGGGGAGCAAGCGCCGCTCTGAAGACACCTGTTGCCGTCCGTTGGTCCGTCGAATGCTGCGCAAAGCTACATTGACTGCATGAACGAGAGCCGGCAATTGCGTCTCATATTCATCCTCATCAAACTGCGCAGACAGACATATCGAACGTTGATCTGCCACCGCAATGATGCATGTCGTATCATTCAACGTGTTTTTGGCATATCGGGGAGGGGCGCGGAGAGTGATCGAGTTCAGTACAAGAGTCTATCAACGTAGACCGAATATATATTTCCGCCACTGATTTCGTGCCGTATTATATAAGCTTAGTGCGCCGTGCTCAGCTGTGATCTTGACGGCTTGACTGTACTGTGGTTAAGAGTCAGACGATGAGCGGAAGACAGATTGGTTGGCAAATCTACCATATTTTAGACATTAAGGCGCATTTAAGAGGTTATTGAGATACCTGACACCTACAAGGTCTAATGGTAGACTTTGTAATTTTCAAGTTGCGATTGGAATCTCACTACGAGTCATTAGCAGACAACTTTGAACAAGTTGCTGAGACTTACTCTGTGCTCAGATCAACTCAGCCTCCCACTGTCAGCGGGACTGGAAATGAGTAGTAGTTTACCAGCTTCGGGATTAGAGTCTAGTGTGGCTGACTGTGGCGGTGGTATGTCTCCTGATTGCTCCGTGGGTTTAATTATTCGCTGACGCAGACAATGGATGGCCGTATAGTGCGCCGCGATATCATTGGCTCATACCAATCAGTTGCCACTGCCGAGTTCTTGGTTACGAGTCTGGCTCAATTAAGCAGCGCTATAGCAATTGTGACATACGACCTTTGCATTTTACTTTTACATTTTGTTATATATTGTTGTTACCGTTATTGTTAATCTACTAGGCGGAATCGCTTTAGCAGCGCAAGCGATTCCGCCTATTCCTACGCATTTCTTCTTAGCGTGATCCGTCTGTCCATCTGTCGGCTCTCTGTCACATTTGTGCCCTCTATCTCGTGCTCGTTGGACGGATTTAAATGGTTCGCAGGTAAAGTGTTGACACTGTGATGTTATTTAACTTAATTCGAGTTAAGCGGTGAACCGCAATTGATTTCGCGCTGTCAGGACACACGAATGATTACGGCGCATACATTATTGCAAGTGTAACGACGAGCGTTGGAGTTTGAATCGTATACAATGACACCGAACGCGTGATCTCGCACACTGCGAGCTCGCCAATAGTTTTGTCGTGAGGAGGCGAGAATGGGAATTTTGGACCTGCTGACCACTGTGACCGTCCGTCCGTCTCCGCCAAGAATATCGCCGAATAATCATCGATTGTGTGCTAATGACGAGCGACGCGTTTTGCATCGGAGCAGTTTTTTAGCTGCGTCCGCAATCATGCAGTTACTGTCGTCGTTCCGAGTCCGTTGCGGTTTTTAAAGGTTTAATGGGTAGCTTTTCATGGGAAACCCGTCTTAAAGCTGCGGAGCGTCACCAGCCATTTGGGATCAGAGTGTTATCTGCCACGCGACACAGGTGAACGCGCACCGCCTTAACCTCAGGCTAACATGTTGGTACTTGATTCACCTGCCCGTGGAGGGATGGAAGGCTGAGTTGGCTTTAGCATTGGCTATACATGTATACTGGAATAGTTTACCGGTTCGCAGAGAGTCACCCATCTGAGTAATAGCCACTTGATAGCGTCCTGATCGGGAAGCGAGCCAACGACCTCGCGAGCCCAAGTCCAACTGTCCAACGTCCTATGCAGCACTCAATTCGGTGTTGCTGGCTCGATGCTCAGCTCAGCATTTGACTGTCACAGCGTTGATGTACGCTACACACTGCTGCCGCTTTCAGAGCCTCCATTACACACAGCAGCCTCGACACGTATCGCGTTACGGCCGCCATGCGCTGAAATGACGACTCCGATAATCTCTTATAACATAAGTTTACAATACACGACGTTCTTCTTCTCGTCTGCAGATGTCGTTGTCGAAAGTGGCCTTTGATCGTCGGTGTCGGATATTACATTTCTGAAAGCCTCCGGCCGCCATGGCTATCGTAGTTGCAGACGATTCTTTACAATCTGCTCGTGCACTGAATGTAGATCGGGTCGCCAGTGCCAATAGTAATTTGTGCAGTAGCTTAATAATTTTAGTTAGTAATTATAATTAGCTTGATAAAATTTGGCATGAGCATGTACTTCGATAACCCATAGAATTGTATGGAATTTCAAAATCATACTCAAAGGTCAATGTCATATGGATTGCTGTACGTTTTCTTTCTGCGTAATACTGCGTTTACTCGCGGACAGTACTTAGCCTTGAGCAAGATTTGACACTCTTGTTTTCGTAATGTTTGCCAGCGGGGGCGTCGATTTCTCCCCCCAGCGACCAAGAATTACCCCCTACCTCTGAGACCGGTCCAGTGGGCAGTCTAGTGGGTGAATAGAACAATAATGATGATGGTGATGACGAGGTGTAACTAAAGGCAAACAGAGCGACGTAACTGAACTGAACTGACACGGTTTAGTTTTTGACGAACTGACCAATGGACGAGCAGGACGAGCCTGTTTGTCATTGGTTGACGCGTACGTGAGCGTAGTCGCGTAGGCCACCGACGCCGTTAGTAGGTGCTACTGTAATGCATTAAGCTTACTGCATTTTACGCGCGAAAGCAGCTTGACTGCTTTAGCGCGTCTTAGCCGTCGCATGCTGCCTATCACAACAAGCACTAGTGACGAGCTTTTAAGTCGTATCAACATCAATAACTTTGAAAGACCCTGAACTTCCAAAATAAGAGTTTTTTTGTTAATTTTTGCGATCTTCGGCTGCAGCTCACGCTCTAAGAATAAACTGCGACGAAGAGGTTGTCTGGTCTAAGTAAAATGACCTATGCAGCTCGTTTGCAGTATCTGGAATTACAGTCTTTAGAAAGAAGGCGCCTTAATCAGGACTTAATAATGTGTTATAAAATTGTTCGT